>ENA-ORUO01003319-ORUO01003319.1-human-gut-metagenome-genome-assembly--contig:-NODE-3319-length-10996-cov-2.869939_pt1 | contig 10996 bp, 10 predicted proteins | sample MGYA00242082_ERZ509215 | MGnify/ENA primary metagenome ERZ509215 (study PRJEB26280, sample SAMEA2338829) | human gut metagenome | biome: human gut; feature: human-associated habitat; material: faeces... | reverse complement strand
TAAAGTCACAAATATAGTTTCTTTTATTTACTGAGAGCGTCTCCTTTGCTACGCAAAACAAATCCCTAAGCTTTTTTTATGAATTTATTTCCACATTTTGGACAGGTAATCTCCACCTTTCCCTTTCCTTTTGGAACTCGGAGTTTCTGCTTGCAAACTGGGCATTTGAAGAAGCGAAATAACTTGGCCTCTGCCTGTTCCTCACGCTTTTCAATAATATTCTCGCACAATGGACGAGCCAGCTTAAGGAAGCATTCATTTTCATGCGCTCTTCTTTCATGGTTGCGTGAAAATACCCGAAAAATGCAGCCTAACAGCGGAAGATAACTAATTAAATTAAAGTTATTTACTGCCTGCGACGGCCACATGCCTGTAACCAGATTCAGGATAACACTAATGAACAGCAAGAAGCTGGACATTCCATCAAAACCGTATATTTCATCAAAAAAACTTCCTAACCGTTTCATCCCCAACAATCTCCTTTTGTCTATTGAATCAGTGAAAAGAATCCGGCACTTAATGTCATCATAATAACTCCGGCAAGTAAAACTCCGCACATAGCTGCGAGTACGCTTGATTTAAAGTCCATCTTTAAGAAACTTGCTGCCAGTGTTCCTGTCCATGCTCCAGTTCCCGGAAGTGGAATTCCTACAAATAAAAGTAATGCAACAAAGAGTCCTCGTCCTGCAGTTGTCTGTAACTTTTCTCCGCCTTTTTCGCCTTTTGCTGTGCACCAGCGGCAGAACTTACCGATTATACTTGGCATATCGCTTCCGATTTCGAGTACCTTTCTTGCAAATAAATAGATAACTGGTACTGGAAGCATATTTCCTATGATTGCAATGACATAAGAAGGAATCAGTGGAAGTCCTACTGCCTGTGAATAAGGAATCGCTGCTCTTAGTTCTGCAATCGGAACCATTGAAATTAAAAATACTGTTAAATAATGTTTGATCATCTTATCTTCCTTTTTTATTTTTTTACTATTCCAAATCATACAATTACAGACAAACTATTTTTCCTTTTAACACAACGGTATTTTGAAAATTAGTAGTTCGGATAGTTATATCCAAAATTGCCTCACTTTTAAGATTTTGAATGATTTCACGAATAGCATCATCAGACTTTATGATTTATATATCTGACAGAGATTTGCAATGTTTCGCTCCAAATAATACTACACATTATTCGTCCCGTCAATTACAGTAATTTACGAATTATGTCGGTATTGGAGCTTTATTTTATACATACATTACAATTTATATTATTTTTTCAGCAAAGAATGCTTCATCACCTGAATAAATTCTTTATTATTTTTTGTCCGTTTGAAGAAGTTAAGTATCTGCTCCATATTTTCTTCTGCGCGGTTTCCGGACATTTCTCTGTGAAGGGCGTATACAATTTCCTGTTCTTCTTTGGATAAGAGAAGGTCTTCTCGTCTTGTTCCAGAACGCTGGATATTGATTGCCGGGAAAATTCTCTTTTCTGCCAGTTTACGGTCTAATACAAGCTCCATGTTACCGGTTCCTTTAAATTCTTCGAATACAACGTCATCCATCTTGCTTCCAGTCTCAACAAGTGCGGTTGCAAGGATAGTAAGACTTCCGCCTTCGCGCATATTTCTTGCTGCTCCGAAGAATTTCTTTGGCATATAGAGCGCTGCCGGATCAAGACCACCGGAAAGTGTTCTTCCACTTGGAGGTACAAGAAGATTATATGCTCTTGCTAATCGTGTAATACTGTCTAATAAAATAACGACATCCTGTTTATGTTCTACAAGACGTTTTGCACGTTCTAATACCATTTCAGATACTCTTTTGTGATGCTCTGGAAGTTCATCAAATGTGGAATAAATGACTTCTGCATTTGGTCCCTCAATGGATTCTCTGATGTCTGTTACTTCTTCCGGGCGCTCATCAATAAGAAGAACGATAACTTTCATATTTGGTCTTGTTGCTGTGATGCTTCTCGCAATCTGCTTTAATAACGTAGTCTTTCCTGTCTTTGGCTGAGAAACGATCATTCCTCGCTGTCCCTTTCCGATCGGAGAAAGGAGATCAACCATACGCATGGAAAGCGGTGCATTTTCCGTTTCAAGACTTATTCTCTCATTCGGAAAAACCGGTGTTAAATCTTCAAAGTTCTTTCTTTTTGCTGCGTCAAATGGTTTATATCCATTGACAGACTGTACATATAATAAGGCACTATACTTTTCATTTTGTGTTTTAATACGGATATTTCCTACTAAAATATCACCGGTCTTTAAATTGAAACGGCGAATCTGTGATGGAGAAACATATACATCATTCTCTCCTGGCAAATAATTCTCACAACGAATAAATCCATAACCATCCGGCATTACTTCTAAAATACCGTTTGCCATATTTCCACTGTCTAAACTGGATAATTCGCTTTTCTTATTTTCTTTTCCTGCATTTTCATCATTCGCACTATTTACACTATTTCCATTTTCTCTGTCATTATGGTGATATACTTTTTCTTTTTTCTCTGATTCCTGCGGTTTTTGCTGTGTTTTTCTTATATTATCTTCTGATTTGCTATTCTCTTCTGTTTTGACTCTCTTTTCCGCTTTAGGTTCTCCTTCTGTTTTTATACCATTTTCTGATTTAGCGTTTTTCTCTGTTTTTATACCATTTTCTGATGTGGTATTTTTTTCTGATTTTATACTTTCTTCTGCCTTTGTCTGTATACTTTTATTTTCACTCGCTATAATCCGCTCTATTAACTGATTCTTTTTCAATGTACTTACCCCACGGATACCTTTTTCCTTTGCATATGCCTTCAATTGAAGGAGTGTCATTTCTTTAAAATTCATTCTTACCTCCTAAACATTTAAACATTTTCCTGTAAAGAACTTTATAATCAAATTTTGATATTCAAACGACCAAAGATTCTCACTTGATTTTCTTAATAACTTTTATATTCTTCTAAATATTTTATATTTTTTGTCGCAAAAAAGCTACTTGTTCCTATGCCGTTCTCTTTGTAAGGCCAATTTATCTTTATTATCACTAAATTCAGCATTTTCTCTACTCTGATAAAGCATGAAAGTCCTCTTTCTATGCATATATACAACTATCATTTTAAATCAATTGGGAAATCAAAAGATTGTAACTAAAAATATGATGTAAACTCGAAAAAAAATCTCTTCTTCGCATCAAATTATTAAGACGAATCAGAATTGTCTTTTCTATAATAGCACAAACTGGGAAGAAAACAACCTGTTTTTGAGAAATATTTGATTGCAGAATGCGAAAACCGATGCTAGAATATATTTTGGGAAAGGACGGAATTAATTATGACAAATAAAGAAAAAGCTTTAGAAATGCACAAACAATGGAACGGTAAACTTTCTGTAGAAGCCAAATGTCAGGTAGCTTCCGCAGAAGATCTCGCGATTGCTTATACACCTGGTGTTGCAGAACCTTGTCGTGCTATCGCAAAAAACCCAAAAGAAGCCTACACATACACAATCAAGTCAAATACCGTTGCCGTTGTATCAGACGGAAGCGCTGTACTTGGTCTTGGTAATATCGGTGCCCTTGCTGCCATGCCTGTTATGGAAGGAAAGGCTGCCCTTTTTAAAGAATTCGGCGGTGTGAATGCATTTCCTATCTGTTTAGACACACAGGATACAGAAGAAATCATTGAAACTGTTGTAAGAATCGCCCCTGCTTTTGGCGGTATTAACTTAGAAGATATTGCAGCTCCACGCTGTTTTGAAATAGAAGAACGTCTTGACAAGATGCTTGACATTCCTGTTTTCCATGATGATCAGCATGGTACAGCCATCGTTGTTCTTGCAGGAATTATCAACGCTCTTAAAGTTGTCGGCAAACAAAAAGAAGATTGTAAAGTAGTTGTTAACGGTGCCGGTTCTGCCGGAATCGCTATCGCAAAGATGCTTTTATCTTACGGATTTAAAGATCTTACGCTCTGTGACCGTCAGGGAATCTTATGCTCCGGCGACCCATCCTTAAACTGGATGCAGGAGAAAATGACACAGATTACCAATCTTTCTCATAAGACTGGGACTCTTGCAGATGCGATGAAAGGTGCCGATATTTTTGTTGGTGTATCCGCTCCTGGCATCATAAGCCAGGATATGGTCCGTTCTATGGCAAAGGATTCTATTTTATTTACTATGGCAAATCCAGACCCTGAAATCCTTCCTCACCTTGCAAAAGAAGCAGGGGCAAAGGTTGTTGGAACTGGTCGTTCTGACTTCCCAAATCAGGTAAATAACGTGCTTGTATTCCCTGGAATTTTCAAAGGTGCTTTAGAAGGCCACTCTACACATATCACTTCCGAGATGAAACTTGCCGCTGCTCATGCAATTGCTGGTCTTGTTCCTGCAGAAGAATTAAGTGATACAAACATTCTTCCACACGCATTTGACCCACAGATTGCTGACGTAGTCAGTGCCGCTGTCAAAGAATATATTGATTAATTTTTATGGAACGCTATTATAGTTACAGTCGCTTTATTAAAGAATATTTTGGAGAAAAACTCTATAAGATCTGCATAGATGGCGGTTTTACCTGTCCAAACCGTGATGGGACACTCGCAACTGGCGGATGTATCTTTTGCAGCGAAGGGGGAAGCGGAGAATTTACAGAGAACGCTTCCCTCTCTGTTTCCGAACAGATTCATCTTGGTAAGTCACAGACTTCCAGAAAATATCAGGGCGAACATTACATTGCTTACTTTCAGGCATTTACCAATACTTATGCCCCTGTAGACAGGCTTCGCGCCCTCTACGAGGAGGCAATCACTGCCCCTGAAATCGTTGCTTTATCCATCGGCACAAGACCCGACTGTATTACTCCGGAAATTTTAGATTTATTAGAAGAATTAAATAAAAGAAAACCTGTCTTTATCGAAATGGGATTACAGACCTCTCACGACAGTACGGCATCCTTTTTAAACCGGGCATATCCGACCAAAATATTTACGAAAACCTGTCATGCCCTCGCAGAGGCAGGTATCCGCGTGACCGCACACATTATTCTCGGTCTTCCCGGTGAAACTTTAGACATGGAACTCGACACAATCCGTTACCTAAATACACTCCCAGTAAGCGGCATCAAAATTTCCATGCTTTATGTACTGAAAAACACCGTACTTGCCAGTTACTACGAACAGCACCCATTTCATATTCTTACCATGGAAGAATATATCAACCATCTCATCATCTGTCTTAGCCAGCTTCGCAAAGACATTGTCATTGAGCGAATGACTGGAGATGGCCCGAAAGACCTTTTAATTGTTCCAAAATGGATTGGACACAAACGACTCGTCTTAAACACCATCCATAAAGAAATGAAGCAACGAAACTTTACGCAGGGAGGAAGCTTATGTCGGAAGAATCTTTAACATTATATAAATTAATGATACTGTTTATGCTGGATAATCTGGATTTTCCACTGACAAATTCCCAGCTAAGTGAATTTTTTGTAAACCACGGATATACATCCTATTTCCACTTACAGCAGGCAATCAATGAACTGGTGGAATCAGAATTTGTCCGTGCCGAAACAATCCGCAACACTACCAACTACCACCTTATTTCCTCAGGAAAAGAAGCACTCTCCATGTTCCACACTCAGATTTCCGAGCCAATTAAGAACGATATTCTCGACTACTTTGCCGAGAAAAAATACCAACTTCGAAAAGAAGTCGATATTACCGCAGACTACTATCCACTCAAAAAGAAACGTGGTGAATATATGGTAAAAACCCAGATTAAGGAAAAAGGCTCTCTCCTTTTAGAACTGAACATCAACGTCGTGTCAAAAGAACAGGCGATTGCAATCTGCGACAGCTGGGAGAAGAAAAGTGATGCAGTATATGGGAAATTGATGGAGATGTTGTTGTTGGATGAATGAGTTTTTGCGTTTTAACAGATGAAAAATGGAACTCCATCAAATGGAAGACGACATTTTTTTCAATGTTTTATTTCTGATAGATGAGATTCCCTCTTTCTCAATCCCTCCAACTGATTTCCCGAACCATGCTGCCAACGATCAGAACTCCTGAAGATAAATAAAGCATATTTATGACCTTGTAGCAAAGGTTGAATGCGAGCACTTCCACGCTCACATTCAACCTGTAGCGACTAAAGTCACAAATATGCTTTATTTATCTTCAGGAGTGCGTCTGCTCCGCAGACGCACAAATCAGGATTAATCTACTAATTTATCTAATTCTTTGACGTACTCTGTTTCAGTAGCCACCTTATGATTAGCCTTTGTAGCATAAATCTTTACAGCTCCCTGAGACTTTTTAATTGGCTGCATTGTTCCAGCTCCGGCTACACAGCCGCCTGGACATGCCATACCTTCTAATAAGTAACCGTTATATTTGCCCTTAGATGCTAACATCATAAGCTTGCGGCATTCTTCTAAGCCTTCTGCATTGGCTATTTTAATCTCTTTATCTGGATATTCTTTCTTGATTACATCTACTACAGCCTGTGCTACTCCGCCAGATACGGCAAAGTTTCTTCCGTCTGTAGATACATCATTGACACCATCTGCATCTTCATGCATATTTTCAAGATCTAAGTCTTTTGCTGCGAAGATTCCGCTCATTTCCTCGAAAGTAAGTACAAAGTCTACTTCGCTTCGAACAGTTCTTCTCATCGCTTCAAGCTTCTTCGCTGCACAAGGTCCGATAAATACGACTTTGGCATCTGGTGTATGATTTTTAATCAATCTTGCTGTTAATGTCATTGGTGTTAATGCCATGGATACACAGTTTGCATACTCTGGGAAGAGCTTCTTCGCCATTACTGACCATGCAGGACAACAGGATGTTGCCATGAATGGAAGTTCTTCTGGTACTTCTTTTAAGAAATCTTCTGCTTCCTGTTTTGCACATAAGTCTGCTCCGATTGCTACTTCAAGTACATCGGCAAATCCTAGTTCTTTCATGGCCGCACGAAGTTTTTCTGGTGTTACCTTTGGTCCGAACTGTCCTACGAATGCAGGTGCTACTGCTGCGTATACCTTTTCACCGGACTGGATTGCCTTGATTACCTGATAAATCTGAGACTTATCTGAAATTGCACCGAATGGACAGTTTACAAGACACATTCCACAGGATACACATTTATCATAATCAATTGTTGCTTTTCCGTTCTCGTCAGATGTGATGGCTTTCATACCACAGGCTTTTGCACAAGGACGTTCCTGAACAATAATCGCATTATAGGAACATACTGTTGCACATCGTCCACATTTGATACAGGCATCCTGATCAATAATGGACTTACCAGTTACACGGTCAAGAGAGATTGCCTTCTTTGGACATACTTCCATACAAGGATGTGCCAGACATCCCTGACATCCATCTGTTACATGTACTTTCTTTTCATCACATGCATTACATGCGAACTTGATTACATTAATGAGTGGTGGAGTGTAGTAACCTTCTGGCTTATCTGCTTCCATAATTCCATCAGATACTGGTGCTGGTTCTGCTGCTCCTCTATATGGCAGGCCCATTGCCATTCGAAGCCGCTCTCCTACGATTGCCCTTTCAAGGAAAACATCATTTCTGAAGTTACCAGTCTCTCCTGGAATGATTTTGTAAGGCAGTGCCTCAATCTTTTTATCAACAGGTCCCTCTTCGTAAGCCATCTTGGCTACTTCAGTAAATACAGCATGTCTGATTTCCTGAATTCTTGTTTCTACTCCTCTCATAGATACCTCCCTATTTGGTTAAAGTTGTAATTGCCCTTAATGTGTTAATTATATCACAAGGAAATGCATATGAGAATATATGTATCCAATTTTGTACAACTTTTTTGTTATGTTCTTCATTTTATCCAAAAATCTCCCCTCTTTCAACCACAAAAAAAGAAAGATATCGTTCCAGTTTTAACACAAACTGCAAAAATATCTCTCTTTTCAAAATATTTGTTATTCTTTTATCTATTCTGCAAAATCTACCACAACTTAAAAGCAGAAATAGTTTTTAGCTTTATTCCATCTCGCTAAGAAATTTTTCTACTGTTACAAGCTTTGTACATGTTACAAATAAATCTGTTGCAACCTTTAATTCTTCTATTGGTGGTAATGTTGGTGCGATTCGAATATTAGAATCTTCCGGGTCATTTCCATAAGGATAAGCTGCACCTGCTCCAGTAAGTACAAGACCTGCCTCTTTACATTTAGCTACGATTGCTTTCGCACATCCCTTTTCTGCGTTAAAGGAAATGAAATATCCTCCAACTGGTTTACTCCAGGATGCGATTCCTAACTCGCCAAGTTCTTTTTCTAATGTCTCTAATACTGCCTCAAACTTTGGACGGATGATTGCTGCATGTTTTTTCATGTAGTCTTTCATTCCATTAATGTCTTTAAAATATCTCACATGACGAAGCTGATTAATCTTATCTGGTCCGATTGTCTGCCATTTGAGTTTAGACTTGATATCTGCGATGTTTGCTTCAGATGAAGCCATTGCTGCCACACCTGCACCTGGGAAGGTAATCTTTGAAGTGGAGCAGAATTCATAGACGATATCTGGATTACCAGCCTTCTCGCACTCTTCTAAAATATTTAAAATATGTGGCTGTTCACTTTCTGGTCTGTCATAAAGATAATGGATACCATATGCATTATCCCAGAAAATACGGAAATCCTTTGCTGCTGGTTTTAAGTTTGCAAATCTCTTTACTGTCTCATCTGAGTAAACAACTCCACCTGGATTGGAGAACATTGGTACACACCAGATTCCCTTTACAGCAGGGTCATTATTCACATAATCTTCTACGACATCCATATCTGGACCATCTTCTGTCATTGGCACGTTAATCATCTCAATACCAAACTGCTCTGTCACACCAAAATGTCTGTCATAGCCTGGCACTGGACATAAGAACTTTACTTTGTCAAGTTTAGACCACGGAGTATTTCCCATGATTCCGAAAATTTCTGCTCTTGCTACACAGTCATACATAATGTTAAGGCTAGAGTTTCCAAGTACAATCATCTGGGAAGGCTTTGCACCTACCATACCTGCCATGAGTTCTTTTGCTTCTGGAATCCCATCTAACACACCATAATTTCTTACATCTGTGCCATTCTCACTTGCAAGAACAGACTCTGCATTTAAAACATCCATCATAGGCATAGATAAATCAAGCTGTTCTTTTCCTGGTTTACCTCTTGAAATATCCAGATTCAGGCTCTTTTCTTTCTCCGCATCGTATTCTGCCTGTAATTCTGCCTGTAATGCCAGTAATTCTTCTTTGCTTAATTCTCTGTATGGTTTCACTTCGTTACCTCCCAAAATTCCTCTAACGTAATTTCTAATCTAATTCTAAAACAAAAGAAAATTAACTTTTCCTTCGTTTTTCTTTACTTATTTCATATACCAGTGGTAATTGTATTCCATTTTTGAATAAAAAGCAAGCCACTTTTTCATTTTTTCCAAAAAAATCAAGAAAAATGTTTTTTAACTCTATTTTTTATGAAATATTCACATCTCAATCCTGCTATTCTATTGTTTTTCTCTGGAAATTTCCTACATTTTCCTGATTCGCAGAATTTTTTTACCAGAAAAGAAACATTCTCTTGATAATGCATACTATAAACTGTAATCAAAAAACGGGGGTATTTCCCATGAGTGATTTAGCTGCTACAAACTGCCAGAATTCCTGTTCTTCCGGTTGCGGATGTGGAAATGACTTTGGTTTTAATAACTGCTTTTGGCTGATCTTAATTCTTTTATGCTGCAATAATGGCAATGACTGCGGATGTGGCAATGATAATCTGATCTGGCTCATCCTTATTCTCTGCTGCTGTGGCAACGGCTGCGGTATCGGCACAAACGGAAATGGCTGTGGATGCGGCTGCTAGTTAGCCCTGTATTTTCTAATCGTAAAAAAAGGACTGTCACATACGGCAGTCCTTTTTTGGCTGATAAAATCCCATTAAAATTTGTCATATAATCTGTAAAACACAAATTTAACAGACATCTTATTCATATTTTTACTTGTATTACTATTTTATCTATTTCTCCTTTGCATTTTTTGCTTTTTAGTGTTTTCTGTTTCCACTTTTTCGCCCGTTTCTCCCTGACACTTTCTTTTTTTCTTAAGACATTCCGGGTCTATCTCATAAATCGTATTGTCTTCCACAATGAGATTTTCATTCATAATCCTTTTTCTCCTCTCAAGATGGAATAATTACAGATACTTCTACCTGTATATTACAATATATGAAAACTTCACAGGTAGCTTTCCTGTTTTAAGGAGGTTTCTATGCCAAATCGAAATGATTCTTCATCCCCTCTCTCCCGTCTCATAAATGATGACAATCTTACCATTTTAGAAAATGTCATTCCCTATTGTAATACAAATCTTGGAAAACTTCTGGCTCTCTGTTTAAAGTTTTCTGAAATGCAAAAGATTATAGAAGGCTTTGATGACAGTGAACGCCTGAACGCCTGTGGCTTCGAAAATAATTCTACGGATATAGAATCTATACTTCGCTCCGTTCGAAGTTCTGTCTCTGAAGAAAAAGCCCGCCAGATTGATAATATTCTGCAAATCCTGAACTTTTCCAGATTCTACGAAAAATACAACCAGATACTTTCTGAACATCCCGAACTCGTCCGTCCACCTGCGCCAGCGGCTGCTGAAACTCAAAATGCTCCTGAAGCAAATCCATTTTCTGATCCCTCATTATTTTTTCTCTTAAATTCTCTTATGAATAATTCGGATGGAAATCAAAATGAGAAATTGAAACAGGTCATGGCGCTGGCACAAAATAGCGACAATAAGGATATGGAGAAAATTCTGTCTACATTGTTAAATTCTGGTTTGTGAGGCTGTGGAGCAGACGAACTCCTGAAGCTAAATAAAGCATATTTGTGACTTTAGTCGCGGCGGTTTGAATGTTCGCTTAAAGCGCTCACATCCAAACCTTGCTCCGAGGCCACAAATATGCTTTATTTAGCTTCA
>ENA-ORUO01003309-ORUO01003309.1-human-gut-metagenome-genome-assembly--contig:-NODE-3309-length-11035-cov-4.672587_pt1 | contig 11035 bp, 8 predicted proteins | sample MGYA00242082_ERZ509215 | MGnify/ENA primary metagenome ERZ509215 (study PRJEB26280, sample SAMEA2338829) | human gut metagenome | biome: human gut; feature: human-associated habitat; material: faeces... | reverse complement strand
GCATCGACTTCCTGGCCGCCGGCATCGGCAACATCCACGGCAAGTACCCCGCCAACTGGAAGGGCCTGGACTTTGACGCTCTGGACAAGATCCACGAGGCCACCAATGGCATCCCCCTGGTGCTGCACGGCGGCACCGGCATCCCCGCCGATATGATCCAGAAGGCCATCAGCCTGGGCGTGTCCAAGATCAACGTGAACACCGAGTGCCAGCTGAGCTTCGCCGCCGCCACCCGCGAGTACATCGAGGCCGGCAAGGACCAGCAGGGCAAGGGCTATGACCCCCGCAAGCTGCTGCTGCCCGGCTTTGAGGCCATCAAGGCCACCGTCAAGGAGAAGATGGAGCTGTTCGGCAGCGTGAACAAGGCGTAAGCCTCTCTTCCCATTGAACCAAAAAGACCGCCCCACCGGGGGCGGTCTTTTTTTGCGTTTTCGCGATCAGGCGTCGGGGAAGTAATCGTGCAGGTCCAGAAGCGCGCCGTCCTGGCGGACCTCCACATGGCAGTGGTTCCCGGTGCTGTTGCCGGTGGAACCCACCGCGCCGATCTGCTGGCCCTGGGCCACCTCGTCCCCCACCGCCACATTAATGCTGCTCATATGGCTGTAAAGCGTGGAAAGGCCGTTGCCGTGGTCGATCATCACCACGTTGCCATAGGCGTAATGCCACTGGGCCATGGACACGGTGCCCGCCGCCATGGCCAGCACTTCGCTGCCGTAGGGCGCTTTCAGGTCAGCCCCCTTGTGGTAGTCGCTCTTCCAGCGGCTGACCGTCTCATACGCCGGCACCGGCCAGATAAAGCCATCCGCTTGCAGTGCGTCGTCTGCCTTTGCAGTGCTTTGGGAGGCGGGCGGCACACTGTCTGCTTCGGCCCCGCTCTGGGAGGCGGACGCGCCCGCCAGCGGCTGGGGCGAGGCGCTGCTCACCGGGGCGCTCACCGGCGCGTCGGAGGCGGAGAAGCCCGCCGCCACGCAAACGGTAAGGCAGAGGGTGGCGATCAGCGCAGCGGCCACGGCCACGGTGAGGCGGCGGCTGGGGGCCGCCGGGTGCAGCAGGGCGGCCAGACGGGCCTTCATCTCCTTTTTCGGACCGCCCAGGCCCGCCGCGCCGGCGGGCAGGCCCGCGCCCCAGCAGCCCCAGAGCAAGCCGCAGCCGGCCCAGCAGCCGACGAACCGGCCCGCCACCCGCGTCCCCGAGAAGAAGGTGGTGGACACCCGCAAGGGCGGCCAAGTGAATCTGGAGAAGTACGACGAGCGGCTGGAAAACCTGGCTGCGGGCAAGACCAAGCAGATGCAGGCCGGCAAGCAGAAGTTCCAGGGCCGCAACCAGCGCAAGGGCGGCTTCCAGGGCAGCAAGCGCCGCCAGGAGGAGCAGGAGAAGATGCGCCGGCTCCAACTGGAGATCGCCAAAAAGACTCCGCTGACCGTCAAGATCCCCGACGCCATCGGCGTGGGCGAGCTGGCCTCCCGCATGAAGAAGACCGGCGCCGAGGTGGTCAAGACCCTGATGAAGAACGGCGTCATGGCCTCCCTCAGTGACGTCATCGACTTCGACACCGCCGCCATCATTGCCGAGGAGCTGGGCTGCAAGGTGGAAAAGGAGGTCATTGTCACCATCGAGGAGCGGCTCATCGACACCGCCGAGGACAAGGAGGAGGATCTGGAGCCCCGCGCCCCCGTGGTGGTGGTCATGGGCCACGTCGACCACGGCAAGACCTCCCTGCTGGACTATATCCGCAACGCCCACGTGGCGGCGGGCGAGGCCGGCGGCATCACCCAGCACATCGGCGCCTATCAGGTGAACGTGCAGGGCAAGACCATTACCTTCCTGGACACCCCCGGCCACGAGGCCTTCACCGCCATGCGCGCCCGCGGCGCCATGATCACCGATGTGGCCATCCTGGTGGTGGCCGCCGACGACGGCATCATGCCCCAGACGGTTGAGTCCATCAACCACGCCAAGGCGGCCAACATCCCCATCATCGTGGCCATCAACAAGATGGATAAGCCGGAGGCCAACCCCGAGCGCATCAAGGAGCAGCTCACCAAGTATGAGCTGGTGCCCGAGGAGTGGGGCGGCGAGACCATCATCTGCCCCATCTCCGCCAAGACCGGCGAGGGCATCGACAATCTGCTGGAGATGGTCAACCTGACCGCCGAGATGCAGGAGCTCAAGGCCAACCCCAACCGCTCCGCCCACGGCGCGGTCATCGAGGCCCGGCTGGACAAGGGCCGCGGCCCCGTGGCCACCCTGCTGGTGCAGAACGGCACCCTGAAGCAGGGCGACGTGATCATCGCCGGCACCGCCGTGGGCCGCGTCCGCGCCATGACCAGCGCCAAGGGCGAGAAGCTCACCGAGGCGGGCCCCTCCGTGCCCGTGGAGATCATCGGCATGGGCGAGGTGCCCGGCGCGGGCGACGACTTCCACGCCGTGGCCGACGAGCGCATGGCCCGCGAGCTGGTGGAGCAGCGCAAGCATGAGCAGAAGATGGCCGCCTCCGCCCCCGTGGGCAAGGTGAGCCTGGAGGACCTGTTCAGCCAGATCAAGCAGGGCGAGATGAAGGATCTGAACATCATCGTCAAGGCCGACGTCCAGGGCTCCGCCGAGGCCGTCAAGGCCAGCCTGGAGAAGCTGTCCAACGAGGAAGTCCGGGTGAGGGTCATCCACTGCGCCGTGGGCGCCATCAGCGAGAGCGACGTCATGCTGGCCACCACCTCCAACGCCATCATCGTGGGCTTCAACGTCCGCCCCGACAACAACGCCAAGGAGTCCGCCGCCCGCAACAACGTGGATATGCGCATGTACCGCGTCATCTACGACTGCATCAATGAGATTGAGACCGCCATGAAGGGCATGCTGGCTCCCAAGTTCAAGGAAGTGGAGCTGGGCCAGGCCGAGGTGCGCAACGTGTTCCGCATCACCGGTGTGGGCATGGTGGCCGGTTGCTATGTCACAAACGGCAAGATGCAGCGCGGCGCCCAGATGCGCCTGCTGCGGGACAACATCGTCATCTACGACGGCGCCATCGCCTCCCTCCAGCGCTTCAAGGACAGCGTGAAGGAGGTCGCCCAGGGCTACGAGTGCGGCATCACCTTCGAGAAGTTCCAGGACATCAAGGAGGGCGACGTGATCGAGGCCTATTTGATGGAGCAGATCGAGGTGTAACCCTGCCTCCTGCGGAGTTCCCTCCTTGCGGCAAAGCCGTTGCGGCCTACACTAAAAATTTGCCGCAGGCAAATTTTCTTCACGTTGCGGTGGAGCAGATCGGGGTGTAAAGCTGTTCCCGTAGCCTGAACCGGGCCGGAGCCCAGCGAAGCGGGTTCGGCCCGGAGAGGAGACGCAGCGGAAGGAGCGAGCTTTGCCGTAAGCGGCAAAGCGAGGGATCTGAAGCTTGCGGCGACGAGGTGGAGCAGATCGAGGTATAAATTTCTTCCGGCTTCGTAAAACGCCGTAGGGGCGACCCTTGTGGTCGCCCGTGGGCGGCCATAAAGGCCGCCCCTACGATATGGGGTGGTCAGCAGGGGCGTGCGGTATGCTGCCGGGCTATCGTGCCGCATGTCTGGCCTTACCCGAGAAATTCGTAGGGGCCGATGCCCATATCGGCCCGCCGCGCCCCAAGCCGGTAAAAAACCAAATCAGACCCGTTCCGTCCCCAAGTCATTTGAGGAGGGGGCGGGTCTGTGCGTCTTTATCGGGAGGATTTTTATGAGCGCCGTCACCCTGCTGTGTGCCGACCGCCCCCTGCCCCTGTACGAGTCCGGTGTCCGCCGGGTCGAGACCAGCTCCCATGGCGGGTACACGGTCCGTATTGAGGCGAGCGGATTTTCTGTGGGGGAGCACACATACTACCGGGAAGCGGTGGAGGATCTGTGCCTGACCATGAAGCCCTGCCGGTACGAGCTGGATCTGCGGGCCACCCAGGAGGACGCGGCGGAGCTGAGGGCCTATCTAGCAAAGCATCTGCGCCCCGGAGAGACCGTGGAACTGTGGAACCTGTGGGTGGGGGACGGCCCCGCGCGGCCGAGGCGCTTTTCCGGCGCCCTGGGGGATGTGGAGCTGGACACCCTGAAGCAACTGGAGGAGAACTTCCAGACCTGCCTGACCATTCGTATTTGACCGGGGGCGCAGCCCTCTGGAAAGGAGTATATTATGCCGAGCAATCGCATCGGACGCATCAACGAGGAGATCCAGCGGGAGCTGGCCGCCCTTATCCGCACCGTGAAAGACCCCCGGGTGCACGGCCTGGTGTCCGTCACGGCGGTGGACACCACCCCGGATCTCCGCTACGCGAAGATTTACGTCAGCGTGCTGGACAAGAGCGACGTGAAGGAGGTCGTCAAGGGCCTGAAGTCCGCCGGGGGCTACCTGCGGCGGGAGCTGGGCCGGGCCCTTTCGCTGCGCTACACCCCGGAGCTGCAGTTTGTGGAGGACGACTCCATCGACACCGGCGCCCACATCTTGAGCATGCTCCGCAACCCGGAGGTGGTCAAGCCCGCCAACCCGGCCAATGCCCACATCGAGCTGGACGGCGAGGAGTGAGCGCCATGACCGTGAAGGAGACCGCCGCCTTTCTGCGGCAGCATGACAACTATCTGATCCTCACCCACAAGCGCCCCGACGGGGACACCATTGGCTGCGCCGCCGCCCTGTGCGAGGGGCTGCGGGCCCTGGGCAGGACGGCGTGGATCTGTCCCCACACGGAGGAGACCCACCTGTTCACCCCCTATCTGGAGGGCCGCCTGGCCCCGGAGGGCTATGTTCCGGAGACGGTGGTGAGCGTGGACATCGCCGCCCGCAGCCTGTTCACCCGGGCTGGAGAACCCTGGCTGGCGCGGGGGGTTGATCTGGCCATTGACCACCACCCCTCCCAGGAGTTCTTTGCGGCGCAGACCTGCCTGGACGCTGGGCGGGCCGCCTGCGGCGAGCTGATCTACGACATCCTCCGGGAACTCGGCCCCATCACCCCCGCCATGGCGGTGCCCCTCTATGTAGCCGTGTCCACCGATACCGGCTGCTTTCAGTACAGCAACACCACGGCGGACACCCACCGGGTAGCCGCCGCCCTGATGGAAACCGGCATGGACGTGTTCTCTCTCAATAAGCGCCACTTCCGCACCAAGAGCTGGGCGCGGCTTCAGGTGGAGCGGCTGCTCACCGAGCGGATGCACCGCTATGAGGACGGGAAAATCGCTGTGGCCCCCGTGTCCCTGTCCCTCATGGACGAGGCGGACGCAACTGAGGAGGATATGGAGGATATCGCCGCCTTCCTGGGACAGATTGAGGGGGTGGAGACCTCCGTCACCATCCGGGAGCTGGCGGAGGGGGGCTGCAAGCTGTCCGTCCGCACCAGCGGCGGGCTCAACGCCACCAAGGTGTGCGCCCGGCTGGGGGGCGGCGGCCACGCGGCCGCCGCGGGCTGCACCGTCTCCGGCACCCTGGCCGAGGCGGAGGCGGCCATCCTGGACGCCATCCGGCAGGTGGAGGCAGGGGCATAGAGGCCGCGGCCTGCCTGTAGGGGCCGACCTGCGTGTCGGCCTGCTGCCCGCCCTACAAACCAGAAAAGACGCCGATTTTTGGCGCACGGGAGGCCACTTTTATGGCAAATGGAATCATCGTAATTGATAAGCCCCAGGAGTGGACCAGTATGGACGTGTGCGCCAAAATCAGGGGCGTCCTCCATGAGAGGCGGGTGGGACACGCCGGGACGCTGGACCCCATGGCCACCGGCGTGCTGCCTGTCTTTGTGGGGCGGGCGACGCGGGCGGTGGAGTTTGCATCCGAATCCGAAAAGGAATACATCGCTGGGTTAAAACTCGGCGTAGTCACCAATACCCAGGATACCACCGGCCAGGTGGTGGAGGAGCGCCCCGTGGAGGCGGACCGGGCGGCCCTGGAGGGGGCGCTGGCCGCCTTCCGGGGGGAGATCACCCAGATTCCGCCCATGTACTCCGCCCTCAAGCGGGACGGTAAGAAGCTCTATGAGCTGGCCCGGGCGGGGAAGGAGGTGGAGCGGGCCCCCCGGCCCGTCACCATCCACGCCCTGGAGGTGCTGGACCAGACCGGGCCGGACCGCTACACCCTGCGGGTGCGCTGCTCCAAGGGGACCTATGTGCGTACCCTCTGCCACGACATCGGGGCCGCCCTGGGCTGCGGCGGGTGCATGTCCGCCCTGCGCCGCACCGAGGCCGCCGGGTTTTCCCTGGCGGAAGCGGTGCCGCTGGAGGCGTTGCTGGACGCACCTGACCCGGCGGCCCTGCTCCGGCCGGTGGACGCCTATTTCTTCCGTTATCCGGCGGTGACGGTGGAAGGGACGGCCCTGCGCAAGGCGAAGAACGGCAACCCGTTTCCCTGCTCCGCGGCCGACGGCGACTGGCGGGTGTACGGCCCCGGCGGGGAATTCCTGCTGCTGGGCCGGTGCGCCGGGGGGATGATGAGCACTATCAAGAGCTTTTTCGAGGTGTAGCGGTATGCAGACAGAGAAACGTGTGATCGCCTTGGGCTTTTTTGACGGCGTCCATCTGGGCCATGGGGCCCTGCTGCGCCGGGTGGGGGAGAAGGCCGCAGAGCTGGGGGCCGTTCCTGCGGCGGTCACCTTTGACACCCACCCGGAGAACCTGATTTTAAAAACCCCTGCGGTCCCCCTGCTCAGCTCTCCCCTGGACCGGGCGGAGCTGATGCGGCGGTTCTACGGTATCCGAGAGGTCATTGTGGCCCACTTTGACGAGCGGATGATGCACATGCCCTGGCGGGAATTCGTCACCGATTATCTGGCGGGGGAGCATGGGGCGGTGCACCTGGTGGCAGGCCATGATTTCCACTTCGGCTACAAGGGGGAGGGCAACCCGGAGCGGCTCCAGGCCCTCTGCGGGGAGCTGGGCATCGGCTGCGACATTATCCCCAAGGTGGTACAGGACCATATCACCATCTCCTCCACCTATATCCGTACCCTGGTGGCCCAGGGGGAGATGGAGCGGGCCAACCAGTTCCTGGGCCACCCCCACACCCTGACCGACACGGTGGCCCACGGCAAGAAGCTGGGGGGGACTTTGGGGTTCCCCACGGTGAACCTGCGTTTTCAGCCGGGGGTGCTGGTGCCCGCTCACGGGGTGTACGCAACGCGGGTGACCTTTGAAAACGGCGAGAGCCGCCCGGCGGTGACCAATATCGGAGTGCGGCCCACGGTAGACGACGGAGACCGGGTGACTGTAGAGGGGTTCATCCTGGATTTTCAGGGAGATCTCTACGGCCAGACGGTCCGAATGGAGTTCTACAAGCGTCTGCGGGGGGAGCGGAAGTTCCCCAGCCTGGAGGCATTAAAGGACGAGGTCATGCGCAACGCGGAGCAGACCCGGGCCTATTTTTCCACGCAGCCCTGAGCCCCTGAGACTGAGGATGAGGAAAGAGAGGGAGCCCCATGCGTTATAAAAAGCTCTACCCCGCCGTCATCTGCTTTTGCGTCTTCCTGGCCGCCATCGGACTGGTGCTGGGCGATCCGTCCACTGTGCTGCCAGGACTGTGGAAGATCATCGTTACGGAGGACGCGCTGATCACCGACTACGTGAAAATTGCGGGTGTAAGCGCGGCCCTAGTCAACTCCGCCCTGGTGACGCTGGTGAGCCTGCTGCTGCTCTACCTGAGCAAGGAGCCGCCCAACGGCTTCACACTGGTGGAGCTGGGCCTGATGGCTGGCTTTTCCCTGTTCGGCAAGAACATTGTCAACATCTGGCCCATCATCGCCGGTACCTTCCTGTACGCCAAGGCGCGGCGGGAACCGTTCGGCAAGTATGTCTCCGTGTCCCTGCTGGCCACAGCCCTGGCCCCGGTGGTGAGTTATGTGGCGCTGGACAACGGCTTCGGCAACCTGTGGTGGGGTATCGCCGTGGGACTGCTCATCGGCTTTGTGCTGCCGCCCCTCTCCGCCTATACATACAAAATCCAGAACGGCATGAACCTCTACAACATGGGCTTCGCCTGCGGCCTGCTGGCCATGATCCTGGTACCCGTTATGAGCTCCATGGGGGCCAATCCCACCGTGGCCCACCACTGGGCGGAGGGCTATAACCTGCACTTTGCTATCTTCCTTGGGGTGCTCTGCCTAGGGCTGACTGTGGCAGGCTTTTTTTTCAGCGGCCGCCCGGCGTGGGCCGCCTGGGCGGGGTACCGCCGCCTGCTGCGCACCACCGGCCGGGCTCCCAGCGATTACCTTCGCATGTTTGGGCCTGCCCCGGTGCTCATCAACATGGGGGTCAACGGGCTCATCGGCATGGCCTTCATCCTCGCCACCGGCGGCGATCTCAACGGCCCAACCCTGGGCGGCATTCTCACCATCATGGGCTTCTCCGCCTTCGGTAAGCACGCCCGCAACATCACCCCCATCATGCTGGGCGTGGTCATCGGCGGCGTTTTTATGCACTTCGATATCAACCAGAGTTCCGTGCAGCTCGCCCTCCTGTTCGGAACCACTCTGGCCCCTATCTCGGGCTATTTCGGCTGGCCCTTCGGCATCGTGGCGGGGTTCCTCCACTCCTCCGTGGTGCTCCACGCCGGAACCCCGGTGGAGGGCATTAACCTGTATAACAACGGCTTCTCCGGCGGCCTGCTGGCCATCGTTCTCTATCCCATCATCAGCGAGGCCATCCGCCACCACCGGCCGGGGCTCCAGGACCGCGACTACTTCGATGACACCATCGAGCATGACGAGCCCCTGGTCCCGCCTCCTGCCCGGCGAAAATGAAAATGAGGTCAAAAGAGGTGCAGCGCTCCCGAAGGAGCGCTGCACCTCTTTTTTGCGCAGAGAAGGCAAGGATCTCTCCAAAACGCTGCCGAAGAACGGACATCAATTTGAAAAAGTGTACCTTTTCAAACACCCTGCCTTTGTTCTATAAATTGAAGTATAGCATAGAAAAGGAGCAATATCAATCACTTTATGGAAAGGTAATCCTTACAATCTGCTGCTTTGAAAAGGTACACAATTCCAAATCAGAAGATGGGAGGCAGATTTATTTATGAGAAGCAGGTTACTAAAGATATTGATATGCTTAATTATGATTATTTCTTATATTCCGATAACTGCAATTTCTGTTGAGTCAGGAGAATCAGTGGTAGATGGAAGCACGGCAGGGGCGCCAATCGCAGTGCCGGAAGAAGGGCTTGCTATTTCGGGCGGAACCTTATATGGAATCGATAAAACATGGTTTGCAAACGTTAATCCTGATAAGGGAAAGGTTTATTTGGCTATCTCTATTCCATCAGGCGTGACGGAAATTAATAACGATGGGCTCAAGGATTCTTATACAAGCGATAAAAAATTACATAATGCAGTCACATATATGGATGGGTTGGGGAGTTTCAGTGTTGCAGCTCTTAGTTTTGATGATGCAACTGGACTTGAAACAATTGGTGAGCAGGCTTTGCAGGGGAACAGCCAACTGACAGGGATACTTGATTTATCAGCGACAAATGTCTCAGTAATTAAAAAAAGCGCCTTTTCCGGCTGCTCCAATCTGACAGGAGTTGTTCTACCAAAAACGTTGAAAGAATTAGGAAGCAGATCATCCTCTGCCGGTTCTGTATTTAACGGGTGCGAAGGACTTCGGTATATCCGCGTGGCCGGTAGTAGTAACCAGAATGCGGTTTTTGAACTGCCGGAGGGCCTTACCTATATTGGAAGGCAGACATTTAAGAACTGTTTTGCTTCCGATGTGGATGCAAAGGTAATTATTCCTGCTAGTGTAGAGACAATCGGAAGTGAGGCGTTTTACAGCAAACGGATTTCCCAGATCATCATTCAAAAGGAAGGAGACGGATGGGATCCACGATTAACCGGATATGATACATCTGCATTTAAAACCGGAAACGATGACCTGTTGGTGGTGTTTTTAAATAGGAAAAGCTATGTGGACTATACAGTGGGCCGGAGCTTTACAGGGGCGGTAAAACGTGCATTGTCCTATCCGGTGACGCTCACCTTTCAGAATGCCAAAGAGGGTGTCATCAAGCAGGATAAACTAAACTATCAGTCCATTCAGTATGAGTATGATGAGGCAGCAGGATTTTGGGCCGTCAACCAGGACTATCTGCTTCCGCAGCCCGCAGGAGAACAGGTGTCCAAGCCCGGTTATAATACATTTTGGACAGTGGATGACAAAAAATTGACAGACAGCGGAAAAATAAATATTACTTCAGATAATCCAACGGTAGAAATAGACTATGTCATACAGAACCCGACAATTCAACCTGTTGCGGACGGTACTGTTCAAGCGGATTTCCACACATTAAGCATAGATTTGGATGCGGCGGGCCCGCATACCGTAGGGGTACAGGTTTCACACCCACTGCTGAAAGAGCAGCAGGGCACAGAGGATACCTATGTGTATTTCCAATACTGCTGGTGGGATGAATCCGGAGAGGAAAGCGGTGTCAACGGCCCCAGAAGCAGGGCGGAACCTGAATTGTTTTCCAGCTCCGCTGAAAACGGAATTCTAAATCGTGTCAAGACGGAAAATGCGGTCATTCCTATCGACGGCCAGGAGCACGCCAGGACCGATGGACACTACTACATGGTCGAAATCTATGGTTACCTGGTGGAAAACGGAGGTACCCCGGAGCTTTTCTACAAGTCCCATCACAATTTTATTGATTTCGGTTCGGACTCCGACACGGAGGCAACCGTGAGCAGGAGCTATACACTCCAAGTGGAGGTAACTCAGGTAGAGCGCCATGCAGTTCTCTTCCAGACTGGTGAGCATGGTACGCTGGAGGGGACTTCCAACTTTGCAGTAAAAGACGGGTCCACGATGCGTAAGAGCGGTTATCCTGTACCGAGCGTTGCTGCGGACAGCGGATACGGCTTTACCGGCTGGCTGGGAACGGATGGTATAACCCGCACCAGTAATGAAGTGCTGGATCTGACGGTCACCGGGGACATGACCTTTACGGCGCAGTATGCAAAGGATTCCGGCTCCGGCGGCAGCACCGGCACGACCCGGTACACCATTGAGGCCAGCGCGGGCCATGGCGGCGGGATCAGCCCGGACGG
>ENA-ORUO01003295-ORUO01003295.1-human-gut-metagenome-genome-assembly--contig:-NODE-3295-length-11075-cov-3.173866_pt1 | contig 11075 bp, 10 predicted proteins | sample MGYA00242082_ERZ509215 | MGnify/ENA primary metagenome ERZ509215 (study PRJEB26280, sample SAMEA2338829) | human gut metagenome | biome: human gut; feature: human-associated habitat; material: faeces... | reverse complement strand
GCTTGGTGTCCGTTGTGGTTTCAAGTAGCGAAAGCGTGCCCAGCGGTAATATAGTCCGCCCTCACAACGTCCGTTAGCCAACACCCAATCATCAATACACACCCAACAATAATACGTGAATTCGGAGGTAATTATGTTTAAAACTAGAATATCAAATAAAAATACTACTTATGGAATTATAGGTTTAGGAAGATTTGGCGAGTCGCTTGCATTATCGCTTGCTAACAGCGGTGCTGAATTTATGGTTATAGACAAAGATGAGGAAAAGGTAAGAGAAATGCGCGATTATACGGAAAATGCCTATGTCGTGCAGACACTTGACAAGAAAAGCCTTAGCGCAACAGGAATACAGAATTGTGATGTTGCAGTTGTGTGTATAGGTGAACATATTGATACGTCAATTCTTACAACGCTTAATCTTGTCAGTATGGGAATAAAAAAGGTTATAGCGAAAGCAAGAGGTCTTGAACACGGAGAAATATTGGCTAAGCTTGGGGCAGAAGTTGTATATCCTGAGAAGGATATGGCAGAAAGACTTGCTAACCGTCTTATAGCTTCGCAGGTTATAGATGTCATTCAGCTTAGTGAGAAAATTAATATATCTAAGGTTATGCTTCCTGACAGGCTTGAGGGGAAAACAGTTGTGGATATTAATATGCGTAAGAAATTTAATGTTAATATAATTGCAATTGAGAATAATGGGGAAGTTATGCAGGTTGTAAATCCAGAGTATGTGTTTAGAAATGGGGATATATTGTATCTTTCAGGTAGTTCGGAAGGGCTTAATAAGTTTGGTGAGTGGATAGGCTAGATAGGACAGACAATTACATTAAATCAACATAAGCAACAAAGACAAGCTTATGTTGATTTAATGCAGCCTAACACCTTACAGGGGTGCCTTTTTGGCAGGAGATGGTTAGCTAATAGAAGACATGGTCGCCTATTATTGTGCCGCCTTTATCGACAGTGCTGTCGTAGACGTGAAAGTACAGAGCGGCGATTGTTATATGACCATTAAGAACCTCATTAGCGGCTCTGGTACATTCAGCGTTAGCACCTCTGGCAAGGACAATTGCGAAACGTCCACTTGCGACAGGGCTGAACTGGGAAGGGGCGTAGAGTACGGATTGGATTGTGTTGCCAAATTTAGGACTGTTTACACGATTTACGATAACGCTTCCAACGGCAAGCTTGCCCTCATAAGGCTGGTTGGCAGCTTCACATTCTATCATAGCGGATACCATTGCAAGGTCGCTTGTATCATATGCTATAGGTGTATTATTAATGACTTCATCAACTGATGGGGTCATTTTTTTGATTTCTTCAAGCTGTCTTTGGATTTCTTCCTGACGGATACGTTCCTCGTATTCTAATGCAAGGGCTTCAGCTTTGGCAATATTTTCAGAGTTAGTATCTATTTTTGACTGCTTTGAAGCTATGAGCCTTTTAATATTATTAGACTCAGCTATTGACTGCTCTTTTAAAGACACAAGTTCTGTCATATTAGTCTGTAGACTTAGCTGGTTCTGGTTAAGCACAGCAATAAGAGAACTTAATTCTTCAAGCATTTTGCGGTCATATTGGGAAATGCGCGAAACATATTCGTTTCTTTGCAATAAATCAGCCATACTTGAAGAAGAAAGCAATACATCAAGAAAACTATAGTCGCTGTTCTCGTACATATATTGTATACGAAGCTTCATAGTATCGAACTGGTGTTGTTTCTCAATCTCCATATTGCTTATGTCTTCATTAAGGCTGTCAATCTGTTCCTGTGTATCAGCAATTCTGTCATTAATAGAGTTCAGCTTTTCACCAGCATTATCAAGCTCTGAATTAAGGTCGTTAAGTTCGCTTGAGAGCTGCGACTGCTCATTTTTTAAGCGTTCAAGTTCTTTGTTATTATCATCATATTCTGTCTTGGTATCAGCAAGTGAATATACAGGTGATGTAACGGATATGAAAGTCAGGCAGACAATGAGTGCCAACGCTATGTATTTAGTTACTGCATTAAAATGTTTCAACTGCAAGTTATATCCTTTCTGATTCTATAAATTTGATGTCAGGAGTGGCTGAAAGTCAAAAGTCTTATCGTGCAGGCAAGAACAACTGTCAGACATTTTATACCTGATATCGTATTATTAATATTTTTTAGCTATAACACCAAAATCTTAATATAGTATAAAATGTGTCCACATAAATTGCAAGCAGCCACAACGGGTGTTATTATTAATTAGCATATCAAATTAATGGTAATGAGATGATGAGAGTTTTATCGTGGTATACTAAATTATAGAAAGAAAGAGGAATTATATGCTTGAATTAATTAATATTAAGAAAGATTATGAAACCGGTGATACAAAGGTTGCAGCTTTAAAGGGCATTAACTTAAGGTTCAGGGACTGCGAATTTGTATCAATACTCGGTCAGTCGGGCTGTGGTAAGACAACTATGCTTAATATTATCGGAGGACTTGATAAGTATACAAGTGGTGATTTAAGAATTAATGGTGTGTCTACTAAAGATTATAAGGACAGGGATTGGGATGCGTACAGGAATAATTCAATTGGTTTTGTATTCCAGAGCTATAATCTTATACCACACCAGACAGTTCTTTCTAATGTAGAGCTTGCACTTACATTATCAGGTGTATCAAAGGCAGAGAGAAGGAAAAGAGCAGTTGAGGCACTTGAGAAGGTAGGACTTGGTGAACAGATTCATAAGAAGCCTAACCAGATGTCAGGTGGACAAATGCAGAGAGTAGCCATAGCGAGAGCACTTGTCAATAATCCTGATATTCTTCTTGCAGATGAACCGACAGGTGCACTTGATACAGAGACAAGTGTACAGATTATGGAGCTTCTTAAGGAGATTTCCAAAGACAGGCTTATAATTATGGTTACGCATAACCCGGAACTTGCTATGAAATATTCAACAAGAATTGTAAGGCTTCTTGACGGAACTATTGTTGATGACTCAGATCCATATACAGAGGAACAGCTTAAAAAAGACATAGCAGAGGGAACAGATAAGTCAGGCACAGCAACAGCCAATGGTTCAGCATATAATTCAGGCGTGTCAGGTCAGGGAACAAGTATATCTGTCTCAAAGACTCAAAGAAAGAAAAAGCCAAAGACCTCAATGTCATTTTTTACAGCATTATCTTTAAGTTTTAACAATCTGATGACGAAAAAGACAAGAACAATTCTTACAGCCTTTGCAGGAAGCATAGGAATTATCGGTATAGCACTCATTTTATCAATATCAAATGGTATCCAGTTATATATTGACAGGGTGCAGAGGGATACATTATCAAGTTATCCAATCCAGTTACAGTCAGAAACTGTAGATATAAGTAGTATGGTTTCAAGTATGACAGATAATGGCGGCAGTGGTGAAACACATGAGGATATGGATAAAATATATAGCAACAATATAATGTCTGATATGATGAATACTATGGTTGCAGAGGTTCAGAGCAACAACCTTAAGGAATTCAAGCATTATATAGAGAATGGTGGAAGCGATATAAAGGATTATGCGAGTGCCATAGAATATACTTATGATATTCCAGTTAATATATATAAGTCAGATACATCTGATAAGGTAACACAGCTTAACCCTAATACAATGTTTGATGCGATGTATGGCGGTTCTTCACAGAGCAGTATGAGTGGAATGAGCATGTACTCTAATTCAAGCGTATGGTCACAGTTATTTGATAATAAAGAGATACTTGAGTCGCAGTATACTGTACTTGCCGGACACTGGCCGGAAAGCTATAACGAGGTTGTGCTTGTTGTTAATGAGAACAATGAAATTGATGATTATACTTTGTATTCAATAGGACTTAAAGACCCTGACGAGATTACAGAGATGATTAAGGCTATGATGTCAGGAAAGAACTATACTCTTGATAATGATGAAACAACTTACACATTTGACGAGATATTAAATACAACATTTAAGCTTATACTTCCAACTGATGTATATTCGTATAATGAAAGTAAGGAAATCTGGGAAGATAAGTCTGATAATGATATATTTATGAAAAATGTTGTCAACAACGGAACAGATATAAAGATTGCAGGAATTATTAAACCTTCAGAAGAAGCAGTAAGTACATCTTTAAGCCGTGGAATTGGTTATACAAAGGAACTTACAGAATATATTATCAATGGTGTTAATGACAGTGCTATAGCTAAGGCACAGCTTGCAGATGAGGATACAGATATATTCACAGGTGTTCCATTTGATAATAATAAAGATACACCTATAACAATGGATGATGTGCAGGCATATCTTGAGAGTCTTCCATCAGATGAGCAGGCACAGACAAGAATGTTCTTATCGACTATGACAGATGAGCAGATACTTGATATGTTCTCGCAGTCAGTTAAGGCACAGACAACTGATGCGACACTGGAAACTAATAAAAGCAAGCTTGGAATAACTGATTTGGACGATCCGTCAGGAATTAATATATATCCATCAGATTTTGACTCTAAGGAGCATATTCAGAACATAATATCAGATTATAATACAAGCCAGCAGAAAGATGGCAAGGATGAAAATGTTATCAACTACACAGACTATGTAGGAATAATAATGTCATCAGTAACAGTTATAATTAATGCTATTTCATATGTATTAATAGCATTTGTTGGAATATCACTTATCGTATCTTCAATAATGATAGGAATTATCACTTACATTTCAGTTCTTGAAAGAACTAAGGAGATTGGCATACTTAGAAGTATAGGAGCATCAAAGAAGGATATTTCAAGAATATTTAACGCAGAGACACTTATTGAAGGCTTTGTTGCAGGTGCACTTGGTATAATTGTCACACTTATTTTATGTGTGCCAGCTAATGCAATTATTAAAAATGTTACATCGATTGCCAATGTTGCACAGCTTCCTGTTGCAGGTGGAGTTATTCTTGTTATAATAAGTATGCTTCTTACGCTTATTGCAGGACTTATACCGGCACGACTTGCAGCAAAGAAAGACCCGGTAGTTGCATTGCGTTCGGAGTAGAAACGAGGATTAATATGAGATTTACATTAGATACACATACGCATACAATTGCAAGCGGACACGCATATAATACAATTGACGAGATGGCAGTATATGCTGCAGGACATGGGGTTACACATCTTGCAATAACAGACCACGCACCTAAGATGCCGGGAAGTGCAGGTGTATTATATTTTTCTAATATGGGAATAATTCCAAGAAAGAAATATGGCGTTAATATATATATGGGCTGTGAAGTTAATATTATGGATTATGACGGCAGAATAGACTTATCAGAGTATGGACTTAAGGGCTGTGATGTAGTTATAGCAAGCCTTCACATTCCGTGTATTAAGCCAGGAAGCATTGAACAGAATACTAAAGCTTTAATAAATGCTATGGATAATCCATATGTTAATATAATAGGACACCCTGATGATTCAAGATACCCGGTTGATTATGAACAGCTTGTAAGGGCAGCGGGGGAAAAGCACGTCTTATTAGAACTTAACAATACATCATTATCACCTACAGGACCGAGACAGGGAGCATATGATAATGATGTTACAATGCTTAAGCTTTGCAAAGAAGCCGGCGTATGTATATCTATTGGAAGTGATGCCCATATTAAAGAGTCAATATGTGATTTTGACAGGGCTTATAAGGTGATTGAGGAAGTAGGTTTCCCGAAGGAGCTGATTGTGAACAGTAATACAGAATTATATGAGTCATATATAGGAAAAAGACAGTAAAATTAATAAAATGTATTTACTGTAGGACTTTACTGTGTTAAACTGTACAATATATTATAAATGCAGATTAGCAAAAGTTGAGGGTTAATATGAACGATAAGTTAAAATCAAAAGAAGTTGAGCAATTATTTGAGGCTATATTAAGTCTTAATGATGTTAAAGAGTGCTATGATTTTTTTGAGGATGTATGCACAATTAATGAACTTTTATCTTTAGCTCAGAGATTTGAGGTAGCCAAAATGTTAAGAGAACAGAAGACATATCTTGAGATAGCGGAAAAGACAGGTGCTTCAACAGCTACAATAAGCAGGGTCAACCGTTCGCTTAATTATGGCAATGATGGATATGACAGGGTATTTGAAAGACTTGGTATATTATCAGATAAGCAGTAAAGATGCTGATAAGATTATTATTATAAATTATGATTCCAGGAATAAGTTATTACTATAAGAACGAGTTATTACTATAAGATGGATAATCTCCCTCTTGATATATGGTTTTTAATACTATATAATATGATACAAGTATTAAAAATGTAAAGTGATGTTTTTGTATACAGAGACATCATTTTGTATTTGATATATTTTATATTTAGATAATTACAGACGGGTTGTGATATATCATAGGAAGTATGTGGCTGTCTAAGTTATTATTGGTTAGGAGTGGAGTATTATGAACAAAGATAATCAGGAATTCGTTAATTCTTTATTACAAAGACTTGCGAAGCTTAATTATATTAAACCGGGCGATGTGCCTAATATAGATTTATATATGGATCAGGTCACAACATTTATGGACGAACATTTATCAGATGTCAAAAGGTATGAGGATGATAAAATTCTTACTAAGACTATGATTAACAATTATACTAAGAATGACCTGCTTCCACCTCCGGTAAAGAAAAAATATTCTAAAGAGCATATATATGTTCTTACTTTTATATATTATCTTAAGAATATTCTATCTATAAGCGATATTCAGAAGCTTTTAAATCCATTGACAGACAAATTCTTTAATAAAGAAGAACTTCCGGATCTGGAATATATATATAGTGAAATATACAATATGGAAAAGGCACAGATAGCAAGCCTTTCTAAAGATGTTGTTGAAAGAACGCAGGTTGCAAAGGAAGCATTCTTAGATGTGGAAAATGAGGAGGATAAGGATTTTCTTCAGTTATTCAGCCTTGTGGGACTTTTAAGCTTTGATGTATATATGAAGAAAAATATAATAGAAAGCCTCATAGATGATTATACTAACAAGGCAAATGTATTATCGTCTGGTAAGGGAAATGTCAAAGAAGACAAGAAGGAAGTTAAGAAAAGAACGAAAAATTGATAATATTTTATAAAGATTTCTGACAAGTATTGATAAATTAACGTGACTTTTAATTATCTATATAGTATAATTACCTTATTGGTTCTAAATATAAGGAATCATATAATATTGATTTGATATATGGGAGGATTTTATGGGTATTTTAACAAGATTTAAGGACATTATGAGCGCTAATATTAATGCACTTCTTGATAAGTGTGAAGATCCAGAGAAGATGATTGACCAGTATATGAGAAATCTTGAAAGTGATCTTGGCAAGGTTAAGGCTGAGACAGCATCTGTTATGGCAGAGGAGACAAGAGCTAAGAGAGAACTTGATGAGTGCACAGAGCAGATTAACAAGATGCAGTCATACGCAGAAAAGGCATTAAGAGCTGGCAATGAGGCAGATGCAAGATCTTTCCTTGAAAAGAAACAGCAGCTTACAGCAACTCAGGCTTCACTTACACAGGCATATAATGTGGCAGCAGATAATGCAGCTAAGATGCGTCAGATGCACGATAAGCTTGTTAAGGATATATCTTCACTTGAAGCAAGAAGAACTGCTATTAAGGCTACAGTAAAGGCAGCTAAGGCACAGGAAAGAATTAACAAGGTTGGTTCAAGTGTTGTGGGTGCAAGCAATAGTATGGATGCTTTCAATAAGATGGAAGCTAAGGCTAACAAGATGCTTGATGAAGCTAATGCTATGGCTGAACTTAATGCATCAGCAGAGGATTCTAATATTGATAATCTTGCAGCTAAGTATGATGCTGAGCCAGCTAATACTGCAGTTGATGATGAACTTGCTGCACTTAAGGCACAGATGGGAATTGAATAGAATTAATTGATAATTGGAGGACACCATGGGTTTATTTAAGAGTCAGTTATCTAATGTTGTAGAATGGGAAGAATACAAGGACGATTGTATATTCTGGAAGTGGACTAATAAAGAGATTAAGAAAGGCAGCCGTCTTATAATCCGTCCCGGACAGGATGCAATATTTCTTTACAATGGCAAGATAGAAGGAATATTTAAGGATGAAGGTGAATTCGATATAGAATCACAGATTATTCCATTTCTTTCAACACTTAAAGGCTTTAAATTCGGTTTTAACAGTGGTATGAGAGCGGAAGTTCTCTTTGTTAATACTAAGGAATTTAATGTCAACTGGGGAACTAAGAATCCTATAGCTATTCCAGCAGCTAACCTTCCAGGAGGTATGCCAATAAGAGCATTTGGTAATTTTGCATTTAAGGTAACTGATTATGTATGCTTGATTGATAAAGTTGCAGGCGTTAAGCAGATGTATGTTGTTAATGATGTTAAGGAAAGAGTTGTAGCAGTGTTAGATCAGCTTCTTATGAAGTGGATAACTAAGGAAGGCAAGGATATGTTCAACCTTCAGGCTAATGCTTTTGATATTTCATCAGGAATTAAAGACGACCTTGATATGCAGATGAGCAAGCTTGGAATTGAGATTACAGATTTTAATATAGCAAGCTTCTCTTATCCAGAAGAGATACAGAAGATGCAGAATAAGGCAGCTTCACAGTCTATGGTAGCAGATATGGGAAAGTACAGCCAGGTGGCTATGGCAGATAATATCGGCAAGGGTGGCAATAACATTGCTGGTGATATGATGAGCGTACAGATGGGTATGGCAATTGGACAGCAGATGATGAAGAATGTTGATATGAATAGTAGTTTAGAATCAGCGGGTACATACAAGTTCTGTCCTAATTGTGGGACACCTGCGAATGGTGCTAAGTTCTGCTCTAATTGTGGAACGAAGTTATCATAAATAGCAAAATGCCAGATAACATAATTAAGAATTATATTGTTATGCAATAAGGTTATATATAATGGGTTATATGTGGACTTAAGTCTGCATATAACCCATTTATGTTTCTTTATATATATGCTGCAATAGTTGGAATGGCTGTTAATCTTGGACATATGTGGAGCATAGCAGAGACATTTAATGGACTTATGACTATACTTAATCTTATTGCCGTATTTTTGTTGTCAGTCGCTGTAATTAAGCTTGTAAAAGAGTATTTTAATGGGTGAGGTAACATTAAGGGAAGTAATAAAATGTGCTAAGAAAGGGAGAAGACTATGGATGATAAACATGTAATTAATTGTAATGATGTGCCTGAGATTGATATGACACGACAAGATGGCGGATTGGAACATAAGGCTGGTGTGTATACATATCAGATAAGGAGGAGCTGCCGCACGGATGGAGATTATACATATAACCACGCACCTATGCTTACTGCTTTTAATAACAGGCTTGTGCTTTCATATATAAGCGGTAAGCGTGATGAGCACGGTGCACCTGATGAAATCGTGTATACAACATCTAAAGACGGCTGTGTATGGGATAAGGAAAAGGTACTTTTTCCATATATGTTAGCGGACACAGATGGATATACAGGACCTGATAAAGAACTTCTTCCTAAGAAAGCACCGGCAATAGTGCATTTTAGAATGTGTTTTTATAAGGCTTCCAATGGAAAGCTTATTGCAACAACATTTTATGGCTTCTCACCAGACAGCCACAGAGCCCCTAATAATGGTTATGGTGCAGCACGTCTTGTAAGAGAAGTGTATAAAGATTACACATTGTCAGATATGTATATTATTAAATATAATGAGGCTGGTGGATTTAATGGGGACAACACAATATTTTATTCACCAGAGGGCAGTAATGAACAGCTTGATATTCCATATTATGTTCATTCTTCGGATAAAGAATTCGTTAAAGCCTGTGATGAGCTGCTCTCTAAGAAGCTTATACTTGAGCAGTGGTATGAGGAGGAGATGTATGATAAATCATATAAGACACACGGCAGGGCTGTTTCCCTTTATGAAGATGCCTATGGCAATATAGTAGGGCTTTGCAAGAAAGGTGAGGGGTATCTGTTTGATAAAGAGGGGAATGTTCTTATAGATGAGAAAATACCCTCTCTTATAACTAATACTGCTAAAGTATGGGGACAAAAGACACCTGATGGAAATTATATTATATGTTATAATCCAACAACGGATGGTTCTCACAGATGGCCTTTAGCAGTTATGGAAAGTAACGACGGCAGGGAATATTATAATATGAAAGCACTTATTCCAGAGATACCTCCTTATAAATATCAGGGTAATATTAAGAATCTTGGTGCACAATATATGAGAGGAATCTGTGATTATAATGATGCTTTCGATAAAAATGTGTGGATAACATACAGCTGCAACAAAGAAGATATATGGATAAGTAAGATAGCCGGGATAACATCAGATAATATAGATAAAAAGTATTCTGTTATGTCTCCGCTCTGGGGCAGCGTTAAAAGAGATGGAGATTTTTTATGGAAGGTTGTTGACAGGGATGCATGTGAGCGTGCAATTATAGAATATTTTCCAGATGCATGTGAAAATGTATCTGTAAAGCTTGATGTGAAAAAAATATCTGATGATAATGGTGTCAAGGTTGTGTTTTATAATGCAGCTGGTGATATCATAAAAGAAACAGTATGCAGGAAAGGCGGATGCATAGCAGCATGCAGTCAGGAAGAAATGCAGCAGGAAAATGTGGAGATTCATCGAGTTGCTGTATATTCTAAAGAGAAGCTTGCACTTAATACGCTGTCAGATGATGGAAGACTTGGGACACTTTCTGATATGGCATATGCAGATAGAAAAGATTATTATACAGAGTTTTGTGTAAGGTTTATAAGTGAATAATATTGATTATAAAACAAATATAGAGTACACTATTATAAATAGTTTGCGTGGAATATATTGCGATTATATGACAGCGGCCAGTAAAAAAGCAGGAGATATGTTATGTTAAAGATAGATGCAAGAAATCCAAAGGAATCGGCAAAGGATTATGTTGTTAGACAGCTTGTATACAATATAATTCATATAAATCTTATTCCAGGACAAAGAATAGATGCAGATGAGCTGAGCAGTCAGCTAAACGT
>ENA-ORUO01003281-ORUO01003281.1-human-gut-metagenome-genome-assembly--contig:-NODE-3281-length-11126-cov-2.068106_pt1 | contig 11126 bp, 7 predicted proteins | sample MGYA00242082_ERZ509215 | MGnify/ENA primary metagenome ERZ509215 (study PRJEB26280, sample SAMEA2338829) | human gut metagenome | biome: human gut; feature: human-associated habitat; material: faeces... | reverse complement strand
AGAACTCTCTGCTGCGGATTGCTATTGACCCTTCTTTCTTACGGCTATGCCCAACAGAGAACAGGTGAAGAAGTATCTGGTAAGCCGATGATGCTTTACTTCCATTTTGACAGGGTGCTGGTGGACAGCAGCTACATGGATAACAGTAGAACGTTCCGGCATATGGACCAACTGTTCACCATTCTGTCCATCATGCCGCACACAATAGAAACAGATCCTCTTACCTTCCTCCAGTCGGGAAAAACAATGTATCCGCAAAGAAATCCGGTAGCGGCTTCTTGCCGCCGACGTCCCTTGCTGGCACTGAAAACCAATCTTTTGTTTGACGCTGCACTGATGCCGAATGTGGAAATAGAAGTGCCTGTCGGCAAGCGTTGGTCGGTAAATGGAGAATATGCGTTCCCTTGGTGGCAGTTCGACAGGGGCAAGTACTGTATGCAGGTGTTGATGGGCGGTCTGGAAGGACGCTATTGGCTGGGAAGCCGCAAGAGTCGTGAAGACCGTGAAGTGCTGACCGGACATTTCCTGGGACTCTATGCCGGAGGTGGAAAATACGACCTGCAATGGGGCGAAAAAGGCTATCAAGGTGAATTCTTTATCGCTGCCGGCGTCAGCTACGGATGGGCTACACGTATTGCCCGCCATCTGCATCTTGAATTTAATATAGGCATAGGCTTGCTGCGTACGGACTACCGCCACTATCATGCACGCGACAATTACCAAACCTTGCTCTGGCAGGAAAACGGGAAATATACCTGGTTCGGTCCCACAAAAGCGAAAATCTCGCTCGTCTGGCTACTGAATCGTAGAGTGAAGAAAGGAGGCTCAAGATGAACGGTAAGCGATTATTGACGAACGACATACGTGCTGAATTACCATTCACCTGCATACATCTATGGATACTCCTTTGTCTGTTACTCTTCCTGGCAGGGTGCGAACGCAGGGAACTTACTTATTATGATGCGGCGGAAATCACTCTGACTGCCGATTGGAGCCAATCCGAGATGGACAACAAGGACGAGGCGGCGCGAGGCGCCACTGCCATTCTACCCGACCAATGGCGGTGAGCCTAAAATCTTCCTGATGGGTGATTACTCGCGGGAAGCCATAAGACTGCCGGAAGGAGTTTACAATGTCATTCTTTTCAACCGTTCCTTTACAGATTTCAGCAATATCGCTTTCCGGGGAAACGACGGATACGAAACATTGGAGGCTTATAACAAGAAAATAGAAACACGGACAGACGGAGAAACGGATACCCGCACCATTACCGGTTCTCCTGAAAAGCTAGCTTCCGCCACAATGGAAGGTTTCACGGTAACAGAGGATATGCTGGGCAACTATTCCCAGACTACCTCCGGTAAGTCGGCATATTCCGTTGAGTCAGGAGATGATCGTTGCACGCTGCACCTTGTCCCGGAAAAACGGACGAGCGAAGTAATAGCTGTGATACGTGTAGAAGGATTAAACAACGTCCGTTCCGCTATCTGTCGTCTGGATGGTATCTCAGAATCTATCTTCCTTGCCACAGGCAAAGCATCGGGACAGAGTGTGGCACAAGAGTTTCCGCTCTCCCATCCGGTGTTCGACGAGGGTTCACCTTTCAACGGAACATTGACAGGGACGTTCAATGTATTCGGCATCGACTTCACCCAAAGCCACCGGTTGCATCTGGAAGCACAGTTGGTAGATGGAAAAACCGTTTTCGAGGGAGATTATGACAACGTGAGAGTGACCGAGAAGGACAACGGCGAAGGCGTTATCACCATTTATGTGGAAGCTACGACAGACAAAATTCCCGATGTAAAGCCCGAAGGCGGTTCCAACTCGGGATTTGATGTAGATGTAGACGGTTGGGGGGATGAAGTGGATACGGACATACCGATAGAGTGACTAACAAGAGATTAATTCAATATAATGAGTAATTTAAAATTTTGGAAAATGAAAACGATTAATGTAATGATGGCATCACTTGCCGCTCTGCTGGTAGCAGCCTGCTCGCAGAATGAAGTGACGGAAGTCAGTCCGGACGCTCATCCGCAGATGAAGTTCGGAGTGTACACAGGAACACCGACCCGTGGAGTAGACACGGACAATAACAGTATCAAGGATGACCCTACCGATGGCAATAAGTACGGTGGCTTCGGCATTATGGGGTATTTTACGGGCAGCAAGGGCTGGAATGACGCAAAAGCATCGACCGCCCCCGGATTTATGCACAACCAGATGGTGAAATGGGACGAAACGCTGAACAGCAATACAGGCGGATGGACGTACAGCCCCGTCAAGTACTGGCCCAACAACAAGAACGACAAGATTTCCTTTTTCGCCTACGCACCCTATGAAAACAAGTGGGAGTCGGGAGAAAAAACGGGCGTGACCGTCTGTGACGCCACCACACAAGGCATTCCCTATGTCAAATTCAAAATAAAGGAAGGCGAAGACCTTCCCAAAATGGTGGACCTCGTAGTCGCTAACGCACTTGACAAGACTTACGAAAACAGCAAGAGCGGAGTCACCTTCAATTTCGAGCATACGCTCTCGCGCATTTCGTTCCAGGCACAACTGGGCGATGGCGTATACACCTCCCTGAATGGCACGGACGGTTTTGTCTATATCACCGAAATGTGGATTGTGGGAAGCGACCACGGTACATCGGGCTCCGATGGCTATATGTCGCTAATCAACGCTTCGGCGGAGAGCAATACCAACTCCAAATTCTACACCACCGCCACGTGGAAGGAACTACACTGGAATTACGGGACAACCGGAGCTACTCCCGAAGCAGTCATCCCTACGAAGGATTTCAGCCTGAAGAAGATACTGAACATAGACGGCGGCATTACGGAATCGAACCCGACCGCAGGCCACAGTAGTGGTACAGTTACAGGCGTGAAAATAACCGCAGACTCGCAAGGCAACGGTAATGCCGTCTCCCTGTTCCCCGACAAGCAATATCTCTACCTGATTCCCGTAGGCGATAATGAAGCCGACGCGACTAAAAGCGGCTGCGCCGCGGGAGATATATGGTTCGGGTTCCATTACGACATTGTTACCCCGGACAAGACGACTACCGCACCTAACTTGAAGTACATTGCCAGCCATGCTGAATCCGTAGTGAAAATTCCAGCAGGCCATTTGAAACGCAAAAAGACCTACCAGTACACGCTCGTCATCAACCTGCACGAAATCACGATTGCGGATGCCAAGGTAGATGAGTGGGGAAATGAAGTGACTGAGTCTCCGGTAGAGTAAACCAATGTCGGTTCAGGCTTCTTATCAGCCCATGAGTATACTGACAGAAAGAAAAGGCCGGGCGGGGTTGAATGTCCCTTCCCGGACACAGAAAGAAAAGAGACTGAATGAAGAAATCTGGAAAAAGGAAAGAATGATGAATATGAACGAATCTACAGCAGGGATTTTTCGCAGACAGAGGCAACTTGTTGTAGCGGTGCTCACCGCTACACTTCTCGCTACTCCGCTTTTTACCGCCTGTGATACAGGGGGCGAACCGCAGGAGTCCCCACAAGGAGGCGGTCTTCCGCTGAGTTTCCTGACCACCGTAGAAGAACTACGGACACGTGCCGAACTGAACACTGCCAACCTCACCACGATAGGGGTTTTCGCCTACCTGACGGACGGTGATTTCGATCAAAGTACCGCTACACCGGGATTCATGTTCAATCAAAAGGTGGAACGGGCGGGCAATGGAAGCCCGTGGACGTACTCTCCCGTAAAATACTGGTCGAACAATACGACGGACAGGCTGAGTTTCTTTGCCTATGCCCCTTATGTTGACGAGATGGCAACGGGTGGTAGCAATCCGTCCTTCCAAGAGAAGATTACGGCTAAGGGTTTTCCTGCACTTACCTACACCGTACCGTCGGCAGAAGCCAATCAAGTTGATTTGCTTGCCTCCGTGCCATTGATGAACCAGACTTATCAGGGAACAAGCGGCAGCATAGGACTCACGATGAAACATACCCTGAGCAAAGTAAGATTCAGCGTGAAAAGTGAGGTGGGGATTAAAGTGACCGCTTTATCGGTCAATAATGCTCCGGCGGCAGCCACACTTACGTTTAATGACGATAGCTCCGGTTGGGGAGGTTATTCCGGTACACAAACTTTTACGGCAACCCTTGCCGGTGGCGGCACGTATGTGACAGCCAATGCCGCGGATTTCCAAACACTGGCTACCTTCTTTCTGCTGCCCAATAAGGCATCCGCCACGTTTTCCATTACTTATGTGCAGGATGGAGAACCAAAGTTGGAATTTAAGAAAAGTAATATAGCCTTACCCACCTCTTCCGCATGGATACAAGGAGCGGGGGTGAATTATCAGCTCGATGTGAAGAAAGACGGGTCGGTGATTGCCACTGTAGGCCAGGATTGGACTTCCGGGTCGGGAGGCGGTATGTCGGGGAAAGAAAAGGGTATTGCTTCCGCTACCGACTGGGTAACCTTTGCCAAGCTATGGAATGCGAACGGACTTCCTACTTTGTCTGACGGGGTAACTCCTGATTATTCGTTGTATGAAGACTATGGCTGGTATGAGACGGAAGGAGAGAACCGGGTTTTTACCATCAAACTGACTTCTTCGTTTGTGCTGACGGGAGTCACTACAGGCGAACTCTATCAACCGGTAGGTACGGATAGTCATCCGCTTACACTTCCTATTGACGGGCAAGGATGGGAAATCAGCATCGACTTACAGAACAATTCTCAACTTATCGCAGGTAAATATTCGGGCGTGGTGGGGTATACGCAGTCCGGCATCAGTAACCTGCGGGTGGTGACCATTCCCGGCAACAGTTCTACTGCAGGTTACAGCATCGAGTCTTCGGGAGCCACGTATGCGGGCGTACTGGCAGGTAGGGTCGATGGGGATATGCTGAACTGTTCGGTGGAACTGGTCAAAACAACGGTGATCAACACAAATACCTCAGCTACAAACGCCATGTATATAGGTGGATTGGTAGGCTATTGTAACGGCAATATCCTGAATTCCGCTGTTTATGAGGGTTCGTCCGCTGCTTCTGCCTCCGTGATTAGTTTCAGCAAAGCTTCAGCGGGAAGCGGCATCGGTGGACTGGCAGGTGGTGTGGCATCCGGCAAGACGGTAGGCAATTGCTATGTACAGCTTTCCAAGTTGAGCAATCAGGGCGGAGATACACCTGCTGCCGGTTGGCTGGCGGGCAGTAAGTCGGGAGCCAATTTCAGCACTTGTCATTACATGACGGGGAATACCGCTACTGGCTGCACGCCTGATGATCCGGCAGCAGGGATCGTCGGTTTTACAGACCTCACCGGATTATGCGCCTCTCTGAACACGGAGGTGGACAAACATATGGAATGGGCACGCTGGAAAGAAGTTACCGCTACAGGTTCTGTAGAGACAGTGGAGTTGGATTTATATAGATAGAATTTTGATACTAACATTCATGAATATGTGGAACATGAAGAAATATCGGATAGTTGTAGGAGTATGGATGCTTTTGTTGTCGTCAGCTTCGTGTATGGACGATACAGGACGATACGGGCAAGACAACCGGAACTACCGGATAACCGCCTCCATTGAGGATGCAAATGTGGCGTCTCGTGTGGCAGACAAAAATAACCGGACTTCATTCACGAAAAATGACGAGATTTTTATCGGGTGGAGCGGAAGCGCCTCTTATAAGTACCTCTGTTCGGGAACGGACAACGTATTTGTTCCGAACGCTTCGGATGCCAACCGGGAATTATGGACGGGACTACTGAATGCCTCCTCAACGAAGGAAGTATATGCTTGGTATGGAACTATGAGCAGCACCTTGCCCGCAGTGGGGACCAATATTTCCATTCCGCCGGACCAGACCTCGGATAGCAAGATGTTGTCCGCCATTTGTATGGCGGCACATCAGTCGGCGTCTTCCACAACCAATACGCTGGATTTTACATTTCACCATCTTACGGCACGACTTTTTATCTCCGTGGATGTGGTGGATGATATAGTGATGCAGGAAGACGTTATGGGAGCAACGGCACGGCTCAACCGTATCTATACAGCGGGGAATGTAGCTACGGATACCTCCTCCAAAGAGTATCTGCTGAACGTTCCGACCGACAAGGCAGGCACGGGTAGTATTCGTATGAATCGGTCGTGGTCGGACCAGGAAGCGTTTCATTTGGATTTCGAATGTCTGCTGCCACCCCAGATACTGGGCGAGGAACAGAACGTCACAATCATTCTGGCCAACGGTAAGGAGTACGATTGCCACGTAAGTGCCGACCTCACACTGGCAGCAGGGCAGAAGACCATTCTGACCGCAGAATTAAAAGCAAGCGAGAGTTCGACTTTCCAACCGAAACTGACAACGATTCCCAACGCAACAAGTGCTTTTTCCGGTAATCGACTGTTCTGTGCCATAAAAGACAATTCTACCGATGAGTTTAGCTATCATATATATGACCTGCAACCGGACGGTTCGTGGGGAGAAGGAGTACTCGTGTATGAGGATGAGGCTGGAACCACACCGTTTCCGACAAATCAGTACAAAAGCATCCTGAAAAAGAGTCCCGCAATCGATATTTCCGGTGATTATGTCGTGGTTAGCGCTGATACCGGAAATAACAATAATTCTACTTTCTTCATCAAAAAGAGCAAGACTACCGGAAAATGGTATTGTGCGAACGGGCAGATTCAAGGGCATGGATATAGTGTCTGTATCAGCAATGATTTTTTGGTTAGCGGAAATCATGTAAACAGTGGAAGTGCTTATAATCACGCTTATATATATCCTATTGATGAAGACGGTAATTTGGGTGCTGTTCAAGATTCACCGGCAGGAATAGGTGCCTATAAATGCTCCATTTATGGAAACATACTCGCCACCAATACCGGTGTGTATGAATACGATGAGAGTGATGGGGGATGGAAAAAGTTATTTAATACTGCCTATGGAAAAACCCAACGTGTAGCCACTGATGGGAAAAGAGTGATAGCACAGGATGGAAGTTCGATATCCGATGTGCGTATTTATAATGTGGAAACACATTTGGAGGAAGCATGGGACGGTGCAAAAGCAAGAGCAGCGCAAAGCAGGCCGATAGGTATTTACGGGAATTATGCCTTGGCAGGCACAACCACTGCAATAAACATTTGCTACAGAGATCCTGGCACAGGAAAGTGGAGTATCATTAATCCGGATGGGGGATTTCTGGAAATGATGAAACATTGGGACCCAAGTATTACACTGACAGAAATTAGCGGAGAAAATCTTGTTATAAAAGGTACACGTGCCATGATTGTTAGTAGTGGCTCATCCTTCTTTATCGAAAACATAGATAAGATGGTAGAAGATTATCTGGCGAATCCATATTAGAGGGAGCAAAATGACACTTCGACCGATATGCCGGAAGTCTCTTTTCAAACGATTACAATAAATATAACCTGGACGGAGAGAGCCGCTGAATGCCCCTCTTTCCGTCTATTAAAAACAAGAATATGGCAAAGAATTTACTCAAAGTATGGATGGCGGACAACACCGTCACCACTGATGACAAAACGGACAAAATTTTCGTCCTCGAATCTACCCGTAGCGTTGACCAACAGTTCGTGCTGGACCGGATGGCTGCCAAAAATCCCGGTCTGCACCGCGAAACGATGTCGGCAAGTATCAACCTTTATCACGAAGTTATCTCCGAACTGGTGATGAATGGATATAGTGTCAATACGGATCTTTTTCGTGCCGTTCCGCAGCTCAAAGGGCTTGCCGAAGGCAATGCATGGAATCCGGAAAAGAACTCTATATATGTGTCGCTGACGCAGGGAAAAAAGTTGCGGGAGGAGATTAAAGACACTACCGTACAGATTTTGGGCGACCGACAGGCTACTATGTACATCAACGGCACATTGGATGCCGCCACGCGGGCTACCAACCTTTCGGCTACTGCCGGACGTAACTTTACAGTTCTGGGGAAGAACATAAAGGTAGCAGGCACCGACGCCTCGGTAGGCATCACCCTCACTGCCTCCGAAGGAGGAAGCGTCACAAAGCTCGACGCTGATATGCTGGTAGTAAACGATCCGTCACGACTTATCATCTTGCTGCCTTCCGGCTTGAAAGACGGAGAATACACGCTCACCGTTACCACACAATTTGTTGCCGGAAAAACGTTATTGAAGTCTCCTCGCCAAGCCTCGCAAATTATTTATATTGGTGAAGCCCCTGCCGGAGGTGGTTCGGGTTCGGGCGGTGGAGACGAGGAAGCACCCGACCCTACAGTATAAGCGTTGGTAGCTTCCGGTAGCAATAGCCTCCCTATATCCTCCCTGTCCTTTAGTAATATACCGGATTTTTGATGTGTCTGCCTTGATAGATTATCAAGGCAGGCATGACAGGGTGACAAGGCGGTCTTGACAGAGTTATCAAGGCAGGCTTGACAGAGCTATCAAGGCAGACACGACAGAGTTATCAGTTTTTTAATCCGCTTGAATGGAAAATTCTTCCATCCGTTCCAATTCCCAACCACGAAACTACATCACAATGCAAGGTAACTCGGTGCCCTCTACTAATCGGTGCACCTTCGTTGCAGCGGCATATTTTTTAATCTGCTCTACCGCTTCTTGCCATTGTGCTTTGGCTTTGTTGTCGGCAATGTTAAGAAAAAGACCTGAACTAAATTCTTCGGTGAATGTTCTTTATGATATAAATGTATAATAGTTATATAATATGGAACCTCATCATCACGAACATAATCACCGGATAACGTCGCTTAATAAAGCTTTTATTATAGGTATCGCTCTGAACATCTCTTTCGTTATAGTCGAGTTCGGAGTCGGTTTTTATTACGATTCTCTGGGCTTGCTTTCTGATGCCGGTCATAATCTGGGCGATGTGGCAAGTCTGATACTTGCTATGCTGGCTTTCCGGTTGGAGAAAATTCATTCGAACAGCCGTTATACTTACGGATATAAAAAGAGTACCATATTAGTATCTTTATTGAATGCGGTTATATTGTTGGTCGCTGTCGGAATAATTATTGCCGAAAGTATTGATAAGTTGTTTTATCCTGTTGCAGTAGACGGTTCTGCTATTGCATGGACAGCAGGAGTGGGAGTGGTAATCAATGCACTTACTGCGTGGCTTTTTATGAAGGATAAAGATAAGGATCTGAATGTGAAAGGTGCGTATCTGCACATGGCGGCAGATGCATTGGTGTCTATAGGTGTAGTTGCTTCCGGTATCATTATCATGTATACGGGATGGAGTATTGTCGATCCAATTATCGGACTGGGGATAGCTGTGGTTATTGTGATTTCAACATGGGGACTTCTCCGTGACAGTCTTCGGTTGTCATTGGATGGTGTTCCTGTGGGGATAGATATTAATGAAATAAGGCAGATAATACTGGATCAGCCCGGCGTGGAGAGTTGTCATCATCTGCATATATGGGCATTGAGTACTACGGAGACTGCTTTAACTGCACATATAGTCATTGATAATATGGAAAGAATGGAAGAGATAAAACATCTGATCAAAGCACGGTTGGAAGAAGCGGATATTCATCATGTTACTTTGGAGTTTGAATGTGAAGGCGTACCGTGCGAAACTGAAAATGACTGTTTTTAGGTATTTTTAGCTGATGATATAGTTATATATGGTGATTGTCCGGGCTGTGAATAGTGTCTATTTTTGCAGTCCGGATAATACTATATAACAAACGCTAAAATGAGAGCATTTATTATCACTTTAATTTTTATCTCTGTAATTTATTCTACAACTACTTATGCCCAACAAAGAGACGTTGAACTGACCGGTATGGTCACTGATCATCAAGGTGAGCCACTTCCCGGAGTTACCATTCGTGTCAGGAATACACAGTTCGGTACGGTAACAGATACTGACGGACGCTATCTGTTGCGTGGGCGGTGGAAAGAGGGAGAGATAATTGTCTTTTCTTTTGTGGGAATGAAAGATGTCCGTATAAAGTATAGCGGGCAAAAAGTACAGGATGCTGCCATGCAGCAAGATACCAAGTCACTGGATGAAGTTGTTATAGTTGCCAAATCGAATATTAATGAGCTGGATATTCGTGCAAAATCGGGCGTGGTGCAACGGGTAGATATGGAAAGGTTAAACAGCAAACCTATGATTGACATGTCTTTGGCTTTGCAAGGAACGGTTCCCGGACTGATAGTGACAAATACGGGTGACTTGGGTTCGAAGCCCAAGATACGCATTCGTGGAAACTCATCTTTCCGTGAAGGAGACTCGGCAAACGAGCCGCTTTATGTGAAAGATGGACAAGTTATTTCGTCGGATGCTTTTATGACACTCAATCCATCAGATATAAGGAAATAAAAGTGCTGAAAGATGCTGTTGCCTGCGCCTTATATGGCATTAAAGCAGCTAACGGAGTGATTGAGATTACTTCCTTGCGTGGAAATCCGGACGGGAGGCTGACAACCAATTACAGTTTTAATATGGGTATTACCACCCGTGGCCGCAGAGGAGTGGAAATGATGGATACTGACGAGAAACTGGAGTTGGAGCGATTGTTACAAAATGCTTCCACCCCGGGATATCGCTACAGTGAAGATTATTATCGGAAGTATTACGCTGCCGATCCCGATCTCAATCAAATGATAGCCGAAGGACAGTCTGTACTGGATTCTCTGAGAAATATCCATACCGACTGGTTCGATGAATTGATACACTTGAGTACTTACCAACGTCATAACCTGAGTGTAAGGGGCGGAACGGAGAATACTTCTTATTATGCATCTGTCAATTATGCCCAGCAAGGTGGACGAGTGCCGGGAAATGATACGCACCGTTTCACTGCCAGTTTGAGTCTCGACCAGAAATTGGGTCGATGGGGTTACCTTTCGGTAAGTACGAATGCAGGATATTCTGCAACGGATACTCCAAATGGTAGTGTGTATTCACCCACGGACCTAGTTTATCAACTGAATCCTTACGAGACACCTACCAGTAAATTAATATCTTACTCCGACGAGTCGTCTGAATATACTTATAAAGATTTGCTTAGTCAATATAACAGCAAATCGACCGATAAGCGGGGAGGAGTGAGCGGAAGTCTGAACTTGCAACCTGTCAAAGGACTGGATATTGATGCCG
>ENA-ORUO01003280-ORUO01003280.1-human-gut-metagenome-genome-assembly--contig:-NODE-3280-length-11128-cov-3.151179_pt1 | contig 11128 bp, 9 predicted proteins | sample MGYA00242082_ERZ509215 | MGnify/ENA primary metagenome ERZ509215 (study PRJEB26280, sample SAMEA2338829) | human gut metagenome | biome: human gut; feature: human-associated habitat; material: faeces... | reverse complement strand
CCATGCCCTCCTCCCAGGATCACAAGCGGGCCTTTGATGGCAACCAGGGCCCCAACACCGGCGGCATGGGCGCCATCTCCCCCTCCCCCAACTACACGCCCGAGGTGGCCCGCCGCTGTATGGAGGAGATCTTCCTGCCCACGGTGGCCGCCCTCAAGGCGGAGGGCCGCCCCTTCCAGGGAGTGCTCTACTTTGGCCTGATGCTCACCCCCGACGGCCCCAAGGTGGTGGAGTACAATGCCCGCTTCGGCGATCCCGAATGCCAGGCGGTGCTCTCCCTGCTGGAGACCGATCTGCTGGACATCTTCCTGGCCTGCCGTAACGGCACTTTGGACCATCTGAACATCCGGTGGAAGGACGGGGCGGCCTGCTGCCTTGTGCTGGCCTCCGGCGGCTACCCCGGCTCCTACGCCAAGGGTCTGCCCATCACCGGCCTGGAGGATGCCGGACAGCAGGCCGTGGTTTTCCATGCGGGCACCAAACTGGGAGACGACGGCACGGTGTTCACCAACGGCGGCCGGGTGCTGGGCGTCACCGCCACCGGGCCGGATCTGAACGCCGCGATCGACAGCGCCTACGCCGCCGCGGGGCACATCCACTTCCAGGACATGCACTTCCGCACCGACATTGGCCGGGTTTGAAGCCCTTGCGCCCCAAGGGGTGCTACTGCTGGTTGTCAAATTGGATGCTCCGGTTGGTTGCGTCTATCCGGGCCGTTCTGCTAAGATGAGCCCAAGAAAAAAGGAGGTTCATCACCATGGAATTTCGTGAACGGCTCTACCAGCTCCGCAAAGGGCGGGGCATTTCCCAGGAGGAGCTGGCCCACACCGTAGGGGTCTCCCGGCAGGCGGTACAGAAGTGGGAGGCGGGGGCCGCCACCCCGGATCTCGGCAACCTGTCCGCCTTGGCCGACTATTTTGTCGTCAGTTTGGACTATCTGGTGCGGGGAATCGAGCCCGAAAAGCCCGCAGCCCCTTCCCCTCAGCAGGCTGTCATCCAAAACTACTATACAGGCTGGAGCTATGAGTTCCGCAGCCGCCGCACCCTCCTCGGCCTGCCGCTGGTGCATATCAACCTGCGGGATCGTGGGCTCTGCCGGGCCAAGGGAATCATTGCCATCGGCAACGTGGCCACCGGTTTTCTGGCCATTGGCGGTTTTTCCGCCGGCCTGCTGTCCATCGGCGGCCTGGGTGTCGGACTGCTGACCCTGGGCGGACTGGCCGTGGGGATCGCCGCCGCGGGCGGACTGGCCGCCGGTCTCCTGCTTGCCCTGGGCGGCGGTGCGTTCAGCCTGGGGCTGGCACTGGGCGGCTGCGCCGTCAGCCAGTCTGTCGCCATCGGCGGGGCGGCGGTGGGACAGTACGCCGCCGGAGGCGCCGCGCTCGGCTCCACCCTTGCCATCGGCCAGGACGCCCAATCCTCCTCCGGCGGGCTGGCCCTCACCCTGGACCAGCTCCGCGCCTATGGTGGGAATACCGAGGCCCTGTTCCAGATGATCCACGCCCAGCTCCCCGAGGCCCCTGAGTGGGTCGTCCGCCTGCTTCTCTGCGTTTGCCCCTGAAAAAGAGCCCTTGCGCGGCCGCGCAAGGGCTCTTCCCTTATCTGTCTTCTCTGTAAGCTGAACTGTGTCCACCCGTCCCGGTGCCCCTATCATCACCGTTGAGAAATCTCCATGTATAGAAGGGGATACGGCGCTCCCTGTTCATCGCAGTCTGTCCTTTTATATACACAGAATCCCATGTGCTCATAAAAACCCTTTGCCTCTGGATTCTGTTCATTGACCGTCACGCTCTTAACCCCACAATGCTTCATCCCATATTCAACGAGCAGCCTTCCCAAGCCGTTTCCCCGTTTGTCCGGAACGAGAAACAGCATTTCAAGGCGGCCGCCATCTACTCCCATAAATCCGACCGGAGCTCCGCTTTCCTCTCTGGCGATGACAAGCCTTGGAACCAAATTCAGCGCCCCGGGAACGTATTCCTTGATCTGTTCTATTTCACGGCTGGATAAAAAGTGGTGCGTTGCCCTCACGGACTGCTCCCAAATTTTCAGAAGCTGCTGGAGCAATGCAGGCTGCCGTTCCTTCACTTCCGCTATTTCCGTATCCTCACCCCATTTGATTGCATTTCCAACATCAGCCTGCCACACAAATGCTGCGGCTTCGGTCAGCCGGCTTGCTTATTTCTCATCCAGTGGGAGTGGGTCCGGTGCACGGTGGGTCAGCTCGGCACAGCAGGACTTGGTCAGCTTGTCCAGTCCCTCATCCTGGCGGGCCAGCTCCCCGGAGATCTGCTCCAGCGTCTGCCGCACCTGGTCCAGCTCTCCACAGGCCCTGGAAACCGCCGCGTCCATATCAGCGCGCAGGCGGCCGTAATTCCCCTGTACCCGGTTCAGCCACTGCTCCACCTCGGCCCGTGTCTTGCGGATGCGCTCCTCCGCCTCCGCCTGAACCGCCTGGGCGCGGCAGTGGGCCTCCAGCTCGATACCGGCGGTGCGGTCCTTCACCTTCTCATAGGCCGCCGCCGCCGGCCCAGCCTTGGCCAGCTTTTCCTCGCTCTCCTTCAGCCGGGCCTCGGTATCGGCCAACCGCTGCTTCGCCTTCTCCAGCTCTTCCTCCAGCAGGGAGATCTCCAGCTTGCGCTCCTCCGCCTCCTTGTGGGCGGCGGCCAGCTCCTCCCGCAGGGCCTGGAGCTCCTTCTCCTTGGCCTCCGTCTGGGCCTGGGCCGCGGCGGTCTCCTCCACCTGGGCCGCCTTGGCCGCCTCGGTCTCCGCCAGCTCCCGCCGGACAGCCTCCAGCTTCTCCCGGTGCTCCTGGTTCGACGTCTCAATATAATTCAGCACATCCTGCTTCTGAAACCCGCCAAAGGTGGACGTGCGGAACTGAAGTTCGGTGTCGCTCATACGGCACACCCCTTTTCTACAGAATCAGAGCTATTTTATCACAATTCCCGCTATAACACAAGCGCCACCCAGACCATAGCTATCTGCACAATTCTTTCTTCTCTCTACTTGCGGTTTTGCACAAAATCAACTATAGTTATAGTTGGCATTACGGCAAAATGTCCGGTCTATCGGGCTTATCCGGCGGTATTCTACGTTCAGAAACATTTGAGAACGGAGGTAGTTTTCCCATGACCTATCTGGCCCACATTGCCGGCGACGGCCGGAAACAGACGGCGGCGGAGCACCTCAACGGGACGGCGGAGCGTTGCGCCCTCTTTGCCGCTCCCTTTGGCGCGGAGGAGCTGGGTCGGCTGGCCGGCCTGAGCCACGACCTCGGAAAATACTCCATGGAATTTCAGCGCCGCCTTGCCGGCGGCCCCAAGGTGGATCACGCCACCGCCGGCGCCTTTGCCTGCTGGCGTATGGGGCAGCCTCTGGCTGCCTTTGCGGCGGCGGGGCACCACGGCGGCCTCCCGGACGGAGGCACTCAGGGGGATTCCCCGGATGCCGGAACCTTTTGGGGACGGATGAAGCGCGCGGAACGGGGCATGCTGCCCGACTGCTCCCCCTGGACAGAAGAGATCGCCCTCCCCTCCCCCGCTCCTCCCCCCTGCGGCGCGGAGCCGCTGTCCCTGATGTTCTTTACCCGGATGCTGTTTTCCTGTCTGACGGACGCGGATTTCCTGGACACCGAGGCCTTTATGGACGGCTCCCCCCGGCCGGAGCACCCCGCTCCTCTGGATGACCTTTGGGAGCGGCTCCAGCGCCATATCTCCGGCTGGTTTCCCCCTCAGGGAGAGCTGAACTCCCGCCGCTGCGCCGTTCTGGAGCAGTGTATCCGGATGGGCAAAACCCAGCCCCCCGGCCTGTTTACCCTCACCGTCCCCACCGGGGGCGGAAAGACGGTGGCCTCTCTGGCCTTCGCCCTGGCCCAGGCTAGGGCCAGGGGACTGAGGCGGATCATCTATGTGATCCCCTACACCTCCATCATCGAGCAGACCGCCCAGGAGTTCCGAACCATCCTGGGGGCGGAGAACGTGCTGGAGCACCACTCCAACGCCGCCTATGAAATCGACGCCGAGGCCACTCCAAAAACGGTCCGCCTGGCCCAGGCCGCGGAGAACTGGGACATGCCCGTGGTGGTGACCACGGCGGTGCAGTTCTTTGAATCCCTCTATGCCAACCGCCCCTCCCAGTGCCGCAAGCTCCACAACCTGGCCGGAAGCGTCATTCTCTTCGACGAGGCCCAGCTGCTCCCCCTCCCCTGCCTGCGGCCCTGCGTCCACGCCATCGCCCAGCTGGTTCAGCATTATGGCGCATCCGCCGTCCTCTGTACCGCCACCCAGCCCGCACTGGGGCCGCTCTTTGCAGAGTTCCTGCCCGGCCGTCCGGCGGTGGAGCTCTGTCCGCCGGAGCTGTGTCCCCCGGAACCCTTCCGCCGGGTGTGCTTCCGCCAGGCGGGCCGGCTGGACTGGGATACACTGTCCGGACAGCTCCAGCAGCACGAGCAGGTGCTCTGCGTTGTCAACAGCCGCAAGAGCGCCCAGGAGATCTTTACGCGGCTCTCCGGCGAGGGGAACTTTCACCTCTCTACCCTCATGTATCCCGCCCACCGGCGCGCCAAGCTGGAGGAGATCCGCCGCCGGCTCAAGGAGGGGCTCCCCTGCCGGGTGATCTCCACCTCCCTGATCGAGGCCGGGGTGGATGTAGACTTTCCAGCCGTGTTCCGGGAAGAGGCGGGCCTGGACTCCATCCTCCAGGCCGCCGGCCGGTGCAACCGGGAGGGCAAGCGCCCCGTCTCGGAGAGCATCGTCACCCTTTTCCGGGGGGAGGCCGCCCCGCCGCCTCTGTTCCAGACCGCCATCGGCGCGGGCCGCATGGTGCTGGAGCAGTATGACGACATCGCCTCCCGGGAGGCGATCCAGGCCTACTTCCATACGCTGCTGGAGCTGAAGGGGGCGGAAGCGCAGGACATATATGGTATTCTGCCCAAGATTCGCACGGAGCTGTTCCCCTTCCAGTCCGTGGCGGAGCGCTTCCACATGATCGACAGCCCCACCCGGACGGTCTACATCCCATTGGGCGCGGGCGCGGAGCTGGTCGGACGGCTTCGGGCCGGAGAGCGGAGCCGGACGCTGTTCCGCCAGCTCGGCCAATACGGCGTATCTATCTACGAAAACCACTTCGCCGCCCTGGACCAGGCCGGGGATCTGGAGCGGCTGGAGGATGGCTCCGCCATCCTTGCCACCCTGTCCCTCTATTCAGAGGAAACCGGGCTGTCCCTGGAGGCGGACTGTGGGAAAGCCTTCTTTGTCTAAACAGCAGGGGAGCGGAGACGCTTCCGTCTCCGCTCCCCTGTGCCTCCTAATTAATATACATTTCTATATTTCAATCCACGCATGTTGCGACAGAAAATATTATATCACATGTGTCAACAAAAATTCATAGATATGTATTTTAAATAGTTTGACAGATGACTAACTCTGATGTATAATATAGTCGTCTAAATGAATAGACGCAGGATGGAACGCCGGGCAGACGTGAGGTCTCATTCACTCTCTACTCCGTCTGCCGGTGCTTCCCCTGTCCAAACAATATATTATGTATTATGAAAGGAGTGAACGCCTATGTCCATTCAGCTGGAGGTCTGGGGGGATTATGCCCTCTTTACCCGCCCGGAGATGAAAGTAGAACGGGTGAGCTACGATATCATGACCCCCTCCGCCGCCCGGGGGCTGGTGGAGGCCATCTACTGGCATCCTGGGCTGAGGTGGATCATCGACCGCATCCATGTGTGCGCTCCCATCCGCTTCACCAACCTGCGGCGCAACGAGGTCAAGTCCACTCTCTCCGCCCGCTCGGCCCGGACGGTGATGGAGCGGGGCAAGGGAGAGCTGTATCTGTGCACATCCGACGACATTCAGCAGCGGGCCGCCCTGCTGCTGCGGGATGTGCGGTATGTCATTGAGGCCCATTTTGACATGACCAGTCAGGCCGCCCCCGGAGATAATCCGGGCAAGTTTCAGGACATTGTCAAGCGCCGCATCAAAAAGGGGCAGTTCTACCACCAGCCCTGCTTTGGCTGCCGTGAGTTTCCCGCCCATTTCCACTGGTGTGAGGAGCTACCCCCCTGCCCGAAGGAGCTGCTGGGAGAGCGCGATCTGGGCTGGATCCTGTGGGATATGGACTATACAAATCCGGAGGATATCCGCCCCCTGTTCTTCTGCGGCACCCTGCGGGACGGGGTGCTGGAGGTGCCCGCCCGGGACAGCGGGGAGGTGCGGGGATGATTTTGCAGGCGTTGACCCAGTATTACGAAACTCTGGTGCAGGCAGGCGTGCTTGCCGGCCCCGGCTGGGGGCCGGTCAAGGCCTCCTATGCACTCTCTATCGCCGCAGACGGGACGCTGGAGCAGGTTACGTCCATTCAGACGGAGCAGCTCCGAGGGAAAAAGACTGTGCTCGCCCCCCAGGTGCTCACGCTCCCTGCTCCGGTCAAACGCACAGTAGGGATCGCCGCCAATTTTCTGTGCGATAACTCCGGCTACATTTTGGGCGCAGACAATAAGGGCAACCCTCAGCGCTCCCTTGCGTGCTTTGCCGCCTGCAAGGCGCTTCATACCTCTGTTTTGGGGGGTGTCGCTTCCCCCTCCGCTCAGGCCCTGCTGGCCTTCTTCCGCACCTGGATCCCGGAGTATACACTGGAGCATCCCGCTCTGGCAGAGTATCGGGAGGACATACTGTCCGGGGCCAATCTGCTCTTCCGTTATAATGGAAGCTATATCCACGAAGATCCCGAGATTCGGCGTGCCTGGGAGCGCCGCTATCGCGCCGATACCGACAGCCCAAGAGGTATCTGCCTCGTCACCGGCGAGGAAGGGCCGGTGGAGTCCGTTCACCCGGCCATCAGGAATGTGTCCGGCGCCCAATCCAGCGGCGCAGCTCTGGTCTCTTTCAACGCACCGGCGTTCTGTTCCTACGGCAAGGAGCAGAACCTCAACGCCCCTACCGGCAAATACGCCGCCTTCGCCTATACGGCCGCCCTCAATTACCTGCTGGCCGACCGGGAGCACGTCTACCGGCTCGGGGACGCCACCGTCGTCTGCTGGGCCAGAGGCGGCGGCGACGCCTACCAGGCCTTTTTCGGCGGGGCTCTGCTGGGGGCGCCGACGCCGTACAGCGCCGCGGATCTCCGCGGCATGACCGCACAGCTGTGCCAGGGAATCCCCGTGGACTTTCAGGAGGACAAGCTCGACCCCAACATGGATTTCTATATCCTAGGCCTCTCCCCCAACGCCGCCCGGCTGTCAGTGCGCTTTTTCCTCCACAATACCTTCCGGGGATTCCTGGAACACATCCAGTCCCACTACCGGCGGCTGGAGATCATTCGCCCCTCCTATGACAAGTTTGAGACCCTGCCCATCTGGAAGCTGCTGGACGAGACGGTAAACCAGAACGCCCGGGACAAGTCCCCCGCCCCCGATCTGGCCGGCGAGGTTCTGCGGGCGGTGCTGAACGACACCCGATATCCGGCCACCCTGCTCAACGGCGTCGCCCTCCGCATCCGGGCGGAACGGGAGGTCACCCGGGGCCGGGCCGCCATTCTGAAAGCCTATTACACAAAGCTGGCCGAGAGTACCGGCCGCGAACATCCTGATATACCGGAGGAGGTCTTACAAGTGTCTCTCAATCCTGACGCCACCAATGTCCCCTATCTCCTGGGGCGGCTGTTCTCCGTGCTGGAGGCCGTCCAGGCCGCTGCCAACCCCGGCATCAACGCCACCATCCGCGACAAGTATTTCAGCGGAGCGTCGGCTACCCCTGCCGCGGTATTCCCCGTCCTGGTCAATCTGGCTCAGAAGCATCTGAAAAAGCTGAACGCCGCCAACCGCGGTCTCTCCATCGCCTATGAGAAGCAGATGACCGAGCTGCTCTCCAAGCTGGGTACGGAATACCCCGCCCACCTGAATCTCCCCCAGCAGGGTTCGTTCCAGCTGGGTTACTATTTCCAGACTCAGGCCCGCTATCAGAAGAAGGAGGAGAAGTAATATGTCCGAGCCTATCAAAAACCGCTATGAATTTGTCATCCTGTTCGACGTGGAGAACGGCAATCCCAACGGGGATCCGGACGCGGGCAATATGCCCCGGGTGGATCCGGAGACTGGCCTGGGCATTGTCACCGACGTGTGCCTGAAGCGGAAGATCCGCAACTATGTGGAGACGGTGAAGGAGGACGCCACCGGCTACCGCATCTATGTCAAGGACGGCGTGCCTCTTAACCGCAGCGACGCCGAGGCCTACGCCGCCCTGGACGTGGACGAAAAAACCGTCAAGGAAAAGAAAAAGGCCGATCCCGACCTGGATCGGAAAGTCCGGGACTGGATGTGCGCCAACTTCTACGATGTGCGCACCTTCGGCGCGGTGATGACCACCTTTGTGAAGGCCGCTCTCAACTGCGGCCAGGTGCGGGGGCCGGTGCAGCTGGGCTTTGCCCGCAGCGTGGAACCCGTCATTCCTCAGGAGGTCACCATCACCCGCGTGGCCATCACCACCGAGGCCGACGCGGAGAAAAAGGGCACTGAGATGGGGAGAAAGTATGTCATCCCCTATGGCCTCTATCGCTGCGAGGGCTACGTCTCCGCCAACCTGGCCCGCAAGACCACCGGCTTCTCCGAGGAGGATCTGTCCCTGCTGTGGGAGGCAATCCTCAATATGTTCGAGCACGACCACTCCGCCGCACGGGGCAAGATGGCCGTGCGGGAGCTGATTGTCTTCCAGCACGACAGCGAGCTGGGCTGCGCCCCGGCCTGGAAGCTCTTTGAAGCGGTACATGTCACCCGGAGGGATCCCGGTGATCCCGCCCCCGCCCGTTCCTATCAGGATTACTCCGTCACGGTGGACGAGGCCGCCCTCCCCGCCGGAATCACCTGCCGGCGGATGGGGTGAACTTCCGTGAGGAGGAGTTTCTCCCCCTCTCCGGCCTTCAGCACTTTGCCTTCTGCCGCCGCCAGTGGGCGCTGATCCATCTGGAACAGCAGTGGCAGGAAAATCTGCGCACCATAGAGGGCCAGCTCTTCCATGAGCGTGCCCACGACGCCTCCCTTCGGGAGCGGCGGGGCGATACTCTGGTTCTCCGCAGTCTGGCGGTGGCCTCCCCTACCCTGGGACTGTCCGGCCAGTGCGACGTGGTCGAATTTCGCGCCGCGCCAGAGGGCGTCCCCCTCGCGGGCGAGGAGGGCCGCTGGCTGCCCTTTCCCGTGGAGTACAAGCGCGGCCGGCCAAAGCCTCACCAGGCGGACGAGCTTCAGCTGTGCGCCCAGGCCATGTGTCTGGAGGAAATGCTGTGCTGCCCCGTCCCGGAAGGCGCACTCTACTACGGCGAAACCCGCCGGCGCACTCCGGTGCGCTTCTCTCCAGAGCTGCGCCGTCAGGTTCAGTCCGCCGCAGAGGAGATGCATCAGCTCTTCCGGCGGGGCCACACCCCCAAAGCCAGGCCGGGCAAGTTCTGCGGCGCCTGTTCTCTGAAGGAGCTGTGCCTGCCGCAGCTGATCCGGCGGGAGTCCGTATCCGATTATCTGAACCGGGCCATGGAGGAAACGCCATGAGACAACTGTTGAACACCCTCTTCGTGACCTCGGAGGACATCTATCTGTCCCTGGACGGCGAAAATGTGGTCGCCAGCCGGGAACATCAGGAGGCCGCCCGCTACCCGCTCCATACCTTGAGCGGCATTGTCTCCTTCTCCTACCCCGGGGCCTCTCCCGCCCTGATGGGCGCCTGCGCCGAGCGCGGTATCTCTCTGGCCTTCTGCACGCCGCGCGGGCGGTTTCTGGCCCGGATCGCCGGGAGTACCTCGGGAAACGTCCTGCTCCGGCGTGCCCAGTACCGCACGGCGGACGAGCTCTCCGCCAGTTGCCGCATTGCCCGCAGTATGATCTTCGGCAAGGTCTATAACGCCCGCTGGAGCATCGAGCGCACCCGAAGAGATCACGGGCTCCGGCTGGATTCCGCCAGCCTGACAGCCTCCGCGTCTCATCTGAAAGAGCTTCTCCCCCAAATCGCCGCGGCCGCCTCTCTCGAGCATCTGCGCGGCCTGGAGGGCGCCGGAGCAACCCTCTATTTCGGGCAGTTCGACCAGCTGATCTTGGGTGAAAAGCCCCTCTTTTCCTACCAAAGCCGCAGCCGCCGTCCGCCGCGGGATCCTGTCAACGCCCTGCTCTCCTTTGTCTACAGTCTGCTGTCGCACGACTGCGCCTCCGCACTGGAGAGCGTGGGGCTGGATTCCTACGTGGGCTTTCTCCACCGGGATCGCCCCGGCCGGGCCTCTCTGGCCCTGGATCTGATGGAGGAGCTGCGCCCCTGTATGGCCGACCGGTTCGTTTTAACCCTGATAAACAACCGAATAGTGGGGCGGCAGGACTTTGATTTTCTGGAGAATGGGGCGGTCTTTTTGAGTGACTCCGGCCGCAGAGCCGTTCTGAAGCGCTGGCAGGAGCGGAAAAAGGAGCCTCTGACCCACCCCTATCTCCAGGAAAAGCTCTCTTGGGGACTGGTTCCCTATCTCCAGGCGCTGCTTCTGGCCCGCTGCCTCCGCGGCGATCTGGACGCCTATCCGCCCTTTTTGTGGAAGTGAGGCCATTATGCTGGTTTTGATTACCTACGATGTCAATACAGCGGATGCCGCCGGGCGCAAACGCCTGCGGCAGATCGCCAGGCAGTGCGTCAACTACGGCCAGCGGGTTCAGAACTCCGTCTTTGAGTGTAAGCTGGATCCAGCCCAGTACAAGCTGCTTCAAGCCAAGCTGTGCGCAATCATGGACCCCGAACGGGACAGTCTCCGCTTTTATTCCCTGGGAAATCGCTATGAGCAGAAGATCGAACACTTTGGCTGTAAGCAGACCTACCTTCCAGACGAACCTTTGATTTTGTAGCGTGCGAAGTCCAAGATGACACGCCTTCTCCGGCCGGTTCGCACCCAAAAAGCATAAAGGAAAGCTTAATGGAGCATAGGCGCGTTTGTTTTCGTATGCTCAGCCTTCTTCCCCTTGTGCAAATAAGCAAATTGAGCCAAGCAAACTCTCTGCTCTTTGGTAAAGTTTGCTGTCGCACCCCTCGCGGGGTGCGTGGATTGAAATTCTGCGCCTGCGCCGGAGCCACAGGGCAAGCCCAACGTCGCACCCCTCGCG
>ENA-ORUO01003279-ORUO01003279.1-human-gut-metagenome-genome-assembly--contig:-NODE-3279-length-11134-cov-4.187923_pt1 | contig 11134 bp, 9 predicted proteins | sample MGYA00242082_ERZ509215 | MGnify/ENA primary metagenome ERZ509215 (study PRJEB26280, sample SAMEA2338829) | human gut metagenome | biome: human gut; feature: human-associated habitat; material: faeces... | reverse complement strand
ATTTGGCTCGTAACGAGAGAAATCATCACGAATAAAATAATTAAGTGATTCCGTGATTTCCGATTAAGTGATTTAGTCTCTTCTCAGGAAATCACAGAATCACTTAACCAACAAATCATCAATAACCAATGTTTATCGAGGAGATTCTAAAATACAACAGTATAGCAATCGTGGGTCTGGCTAAAAATGCCGGAAAAACGGAATGCTTGAACTATATTCTTCGGAAAGTGAAGAATACGGGAAAGCGTTTCGCCCTTACCTCAATAGGCATCGACGGGGAAAACAGAGATCAGGTTTGCCAAACGCCCAAACCGGAAATTGAAATCTTCGAAGACATGATTTTCATCACGTCTGAGATGCATTACCGGTCCAAACGTCTGGTGGCAGAGATCATGGATGTCAGCACACAACAAACCTCGTTAGGACGTCTGGTAACCGCCAGAGCTGTCAGTTCGGGGAAAGCCTTGTTATCAGGGCCTGCCGACACGGGATCATTAAAAGCCCTCATCCAAGGGATGAAACGTTTTGACGTGGATACCACCATTGTCGACGGGGCTCTCTCCCGACTCAGTCTCAGCTCTCCGGCTGTGACGGAAGCCATGGTGTTAGCCACGGGAGCCGCAGTATCCTGTAATATTCCTCAACTGGTTAGAAAAACAAAATACGTGTATGACCTCATTTGCTTGGAGACAGCAGAACCGGAGATGATCCGGCAACTGATTGACATCGAGCAAGGCATATGGTCCATTGACGAAAACGGGAAAGTTCACGATCTGAACATTCCTTCCGTGTTTATGCTTGAAAATAACAAAGACGAAGTTTTCAAGTACGGGAACACGTTATACGTGGCAGGCGCCATCAGTGACAAATTATTGCAATTCCTACGGCAACAGAAACAAATCAAGGAGATCACTCTGATCATCCGTGATTTCACCAAAATGTTCGCCTCCATGGAAACATACTATGCCTTCCTCAAAAAAGGCGGAACCATGAAGGTATTGCAAAAAAGTAAACTATTGGCTGTTTGCATCAATCCCCAATCCCCGGAAGGATATTGTCTGGATTCCGACGAACTGAGAGTAGCCATGCAAGAGAGCTTGGGTATTCCTGTTTATGACGTCAAGAGAATTGAAAGTTGAAAATTGAAAATGAATTTAGATTGAAGGAATTAAAAAGCGACCGCCCCGTGCGGCTGGAATCTAAAATCTAAAATCATTAAATCTAAAATTAATAAGGTGTTTTTAAGAAGTGCCATAGAAGAAATTAACGGGTTCAGATTCATGATCGACAAACTGGAAATTCAATCCGGGCTGGCGAAACGAGTCTTGAATACATTACCTTATTTGCGTACCACGGAAGCGATTGCCCAGGAATTGGACAAAACCGAGGTCACGCGTAACATTCTACAAACCTCCGAACTAACAGACACCATTACTAAGATCAAGGTCAAGCTGATGCAAGTGAAGGACATCCGGGGAACAGCAAACCGGGTGACGGAATCACAGACATTGGATGACATTGAACTATTTGAATTAAAAGCCTTTTCTTTGCTGGCCGTGGAGATACGGGAATTACTCCTATCAGCAAATATCACGGTTGTTTCACTCCCGGACTTGGAACCGGTAGTAAACATTCTGGATCCCGAAAAGATGCGTATTCCTCATTTTTACGTGTACGATGCCTATTCCCCGGAACTGGCAGCCCTGCGTACAAAAATGAAAACGCTCAAAATGGATGAAAAAACAGAAGAACGAGTACTGGACCAACTTCAATTCGAACACTCGGAATTAGAAGACCGGATTCGGGAAAAGTTATCCGAACAGATTCATCCCTATAAAAAAGAAATTAACGAGGCCCTGGTAAACACGGCTACTTTAGATATCCTGTTGGCAAAAGCCCAACAGACCATTGATATGCAGTTGTGTAAACCGGAAATATCCACTAGCACGACTCGCTATATAAAAATATTCAACCCACAAGTAAAAGAGGTACTTTGGCAAGAAGGTAAGAAATTCCAAGCAATAGACATTGACATTGAGCAAGGAGCCTGTTTGATTACCGGAGCCAACATGGCCGGGAAAAGTGTTATACTGAAAACAGTGGCACTGGCACAAACGCTATTCCAATTCGGCTTTTACGTTCCGGCAGAACAAGCCGAGATTGCCTTAGTTGACGAAGTTCTCCTTTGCATCGGGGACGAGCAATCCGAATTAAGCGGCCTATCCTCGTATGCCTCGGAAATGCTACGGGTAAATGCCATCGTTCAAGACGTGAAAGCAGGTAAAAATGCCTTGATCCTAATTGACGAGCTGGCAAGAACCACCAACCCCACGGAGGGAAAAGCGATCGCGAATGCCATGCTTGACTTCCTGACGGATAAAGGAGCCCGTTCCTTGATTACCAGCCATTACAGCGGAATCAAAGCCCGTTGCAAAAAGATGCGGGTAAAAGGATTTGTCAAAGAATACGTGAAAGGTCAATTGACCATCAACAATATAAACGAGTTTATCGATTACTCGCTAATCGAAGATACTCATGACTCCGCACCGCAAGAAGCCATGCGCATCGCCCGCATTCTGGGCGTTGACGAAGAATTGTTGGACAAAGCAGAGGAGTTTTTGGATGACGAAGAGAAGAAGAACAGAAATTAATAACAGAACAAAGATATGCAGAACAGTAAACTAGGGCTTGATTTCACCAAAGTGGCACACGCAAAGGACGTGGCCCGGAAGATAGCCGACGATGTACAGAAATTCGTGGAACAATACTCTACCGTTGCCGTTGAGCGTACGCTATGCCGTTTGCTCGGTATTGACGGGGTTGACGCTAACACCGTGCCCCTACCCAACGTGCTGGTAGACGAGATCAAAGACAAAGGCGTGTTAGGTGAAGGTATTTTATTCTTCCTCGGAAACGCTATCGTGGAAACCGGTATGAACCCGCAACAAATAGCAGAGAAGGTTGCAGTGGGAGAACTGGATATCACCACGTTACCCGTTCACCCGACAGATAAGATTAAAGCCGCATTGAAACCTCACGTTGACGCAAGTATCAAACGGATCAGTGATCGCCGTGCCAAGAAGGAAAACTACTTGAACACGATCGGGGAAGGTCCTAAACCTTACCTCTACGTGATCGTGGCTACCGGAAACATCTATGAAGATGTGGTACAGGCACAAGCAGCCGCACGTCAGGGAGCAGACGTTATTGCCGTAATCCGTACAACAGGGCAGAGTTTGTTGGATTACGTGCCTTATGGAGCTACCACGGAAGGATTCGGGGGAACCTTCGCTACACAGGAAAACTTCCGCATCATGCGTAAGGCCTTGGACGAAGTGGGCGAAGAAGTAGGCCGTTACATCCGCTTATGTAACTATTGCTCCGGTCTGTGTATGCCGGAAATCGCAGCCATGGGAGCATTGGAAGGATTGGACGTGATGCTGAATGACGCTCTTTACGGTATCCTGTTCCGGGATATTAACATGCAACGTACACTGGTTGACCAGTTTATGTCAAGAGTAATCAACGGATTCGCCGGAGTAATCATCAACACCGGAGAGGATAACTACCTGACAACCGCTGATGCCGTGGAACAGGCACACACCGTGCTGGCATCCGACTTGATTAACGAGCAATTAGCCTTGATCGCCGGACTGAAAGAAGAACAAATGGGATTAGGACACGCTTTCGAAATGGACCCGTCTCTTGAAAACGGATTCTTGCTGGAATTGTCTCAAGCTCAAATGACCCGTGAGATTTTCCCGAAAGCCACTTTAAAATATATGCCTCCAACCAAATTCATGACGGGAAATATTTTCCGCGGACATATTCAGGATGCACTTTTCAACATGATCGGAATCTGGACTTCACAAGGTATCCAATTATTAGGTATGCCAACGGAAGCGATCCACACGCCGTTCATGTCCGACCGTTACCTTTCTATCGAGAACGCCAAATATATCTTCGGCAACATGAAGAATATCGGCGACGAAGTAGAATTCAAAAAAGACGGTATCATCCAGAATCGTGCCAAGGAAGTATTGAACAATGCTATCGCATTACTTGAAAACATTGAACGTGAAGGTCTTTTCACCGCTTTGGAAAAAGGAATCTTCGGTGACGTAAAACGTCCGAAGAATGGTGGTAAGGGACTTGACGGAGTTGCCGCCAAAGGTGCCAACTACTACAACCCGTTTATTGAGCTTATGCTCAATAATAATTGAAAATTGAGAATTGAAAATTGAAAATGAAAGGGGTTACCTTATCATTTTCGATTTCAGATTTTCAACAGAGTGAATAAAAATAAAATTTAAACCAATGCGATTGATAATTTTCAATTTTGCATTTTCAATTTTCAATTCATTATGAGTGGAGGATTATATTCTACCGAAAAAAATGATTTCGACCAGACGCTGGATCTGAAAAAAATAAAACCCTACGGGGACACGATGAACGACGGGAAAACCCAGTTGAGTTTCACGTTGCCCGTGCCTGCCGGGGATGAAGCTATCGAAGCCGCAAAACAATTATTGAAAAAAATGGGTTTCGAGAACCCGCAAGTGGTATTCCACAAAGAGTTGACCGAAGGATATACCTTCTTCAACTGTTACGGTAGCTGCACACACACTGTGGACTTCACGAGCATCCATGTCCCGAAAGTAGAAGGAACGAAATGGGATATGCACGAAACGGACGAGTTCATCCGTGAAAACATCGGACGTCCTTTGATTGTTGTAGGTGCAAGTACCGGAACCGACGCCCACACCGTGGGAATCGACGCCATCATGAACATGAAGGGATTTGCCGGACACTATGGACTGGAACGCTACGACATGATCGAGGCTCACAACTTGGGGAGTCAGGTTCCCAATGAAGAGTTCATCGCCAAAGCGATCGAACTGAAAGCTGATGCCCTTCTGGTATCGCAAACCGTTACTCAGAAAGATGTTCACATCAAAAACATGATCGAACTCGTGGAAATGTTGGAAGCAGAAGGCTTGCGGGATAAAGTAATCCTGGCCTGCGGTGGTCCTCGTATTTCTCACGAACTGGCCAAAGAACTCGGTTACGATGCAGGCTTCGGCATGAACACCTACGCGGATGACGTGGCGTCATTTGTTGCACAAGAATTTGTTAGAAGAAAAAATAAATAGCATTTAAAATCAAAACGGTATGGATAAAGATCAAGTAAGAGAAGTTATCGCGAAACGGGTAGCTCTCGAATTAAAAGACGGCGACGTGGTCAACTTGGGAATCGGACTGCCAACAATGGTACCGAACTACTTGCCCCAAAATGTACACGTGATCCTACAATCCGAGAACGGATTATTAGGTATGGGTCCGAAACCGGAAGAAGGTAAAGAAAATCCGGAACTGACGGATGCCGGTGGTGGCTACATCACGGCTATCGAAGGCGCCTGCAGCTTTGACAGCGCAACCTCTTTCGGACTTATCCGCGGCGGACACGTGGATGTCACCATTCTTGGTGCTTTACAGGTAGACGAGAAAGGAAACTTGGCAAACTGGATCATCCCCGGTAAAAAAGCCCCGGGAATGGGTGGAGCCATGGACCTTCTAGTAGGTGCTAAAAAAGTGATCCTTGCCATGGAACACACGGCAAAAGGGAATCACAAGATTCTGAAAGAATGCACCCTGCCGTTGACGGCTGCCGGAGAGGTGGATATGATTATCACCGAGATGGGTGTTATGAACGTTACCCCCGAAGGTATCGAATTGGTAGAATTAAACCCTGAATTTACGTTAGATGACATCAAAGCAGCTACAGGCTGTGAATTAATAATTTCCAAAAACTTAAAAGCAATGCCTCAATGACAAAAACCTATATCGTAGCAGCAAAAAGAACAGCGATCGGCAAATTTTTAGGAACAACTCTTTCAATGACAGCAGCAGACTTGGGAGCCGCCGTAATAAAAAACATTATCGCGGAAACCGGAGTCAATCCCGCCAACATTGATGAAGTGATAGTCGGCAACGTACTATCCGCCGGACAGGGTCAAGGTGTAGCCCGTCAGGCATCCATCAAAGGAGGGATCCCACAAGAAGTTCCGGCTTACGGAATCAACATGATATGCGGGAGCGGTATGAAAGCCGTGCTCAATGGTGTAACCGCTATCAAATCGGGACTGGCGAACTTGATCATTGCAGGAGGAACCGAATCCATGTCCAATGCGGGCTATATCCTTCCGGCACGTGTACGTGACGGGCACAAGATGGGCGACGTGACAGTCGTGGACCATATGGTGTATGATGGTCTAACGGACGCCTTCGAGGGATACCACATGGGCATAACGGCTGAAAACATCGCAGAGAAATACGCGATCAGCCGGGAGGAACAGGATGAGTTTGCTATCGAATCGCAACAACGGGCTATTGCGGCTATCGATAACGGTAAATTCAAGTCAGAGATCGTGCCTATAGAGTACAAGGTGAAGAAAGAGACTCACGTGTTCGACACGGATGAATTCCCGAACCGGACGACCTCCCTGGAGAAATTATCGACCTTACGTCCCGCTTTCAAAAAAGAGGGATCCGTCACGGCCGGTAACGCTTCGGGGATCAATGACGGGGCATCATTCGTACTGATCGCATCGGAAGAAGCTGTTAAACAAAACAACTTAACTCCTCTGTGCGAGATCATTGGTGTCGGACAAGGCGGTGTAGATCCTGCCATCATGGGTATGGGTCCCGTGCCTGCCATTGCCAACGCACTCAAGAACGCCGGAATCAAGCTATCCGATATCGACGTGATCGAGCTAAACGAGGCTTTTGCGGCACAATCGCTGGGAGTGATACACGAACTTATGGCACAACACGGCGTTACGAGAGAATGGATAAATGAACGTACGAACATCAACGGTGGTGCAATAGCACTGGGACATCCCATCGGGGCATCAGGAAACCGCATCGTTGTATCATTAGTACATGAAATGATAAACAATGAAGCAAAATTAGGTCTTGCATCCCTCTGTATCGGAGGGGGCATGGGGACGGCCTTAATTCTGAAGAAATGTTGATTTAGAATTAAAAACTAGCTTCGATCAATTAAAAACATTTATAATAATGGATTTCAGTCTATCAAAACAAGACCAACTCTTCTTACAAATGATAAGAGAGTTTGCAGAAAAAGAGGTAAAACCTCTGGCGGCGGAAGTGGACGAATCAGAGAGATTCCCGATGGAAACCGTTCAAAAAATGGCAAAACTTGGTATTATGGGTATCCCGTTCCCGGTGGAACTCGGTGGAGCAGGTGGTAGTAATATCCTTTACACGATGGCGGTAGAGGAGTTATCCCGTGTATGTGCTACGACCGGCGTAATCGTGTCTGCACACACCTCTTTGTGTTGCGCACCGATCATGGAACACGGAACCCCAGAACAAAAAGCCAAATATCTTCCCAAATTAGCTTCCGGTGAATGGATCGGAGCATTCGGTCTGACAGAACCGAACGCCGGAACAGACGCATCCGCACAACAGACTTTCGCGGTGAAAGAGGGAGATCATTACGTGCTGAACGGATCTAAAATCTTCATTACCAATGCCGGTTACGCACACGTGTATATCATCATGGCAATGACCGACAAATCCAAGGGAACAAAGGGTATTTCCGCATTCATCGTGGAAAAAGATTTCCCGGGATTCTCTATCGGTAAAAAAGAAAAGAAAATGGGTATCCGCGGTTCAGCTACTTGCGAGCTGATCATGGAAAACTGTATCGTTCCTGCCGAGAACTTACTCGGACAAGAAGGTAAAGGTTTTGGTATTGCCATGAAAACACTTGACGGCGGACGTATCGGTATCGCTTCTCAAGCATTGGGTATCGCTCAAGGAGCTATGGACGAGACCGTGAAATACGTGAAAGAACGTAAACAATTCGGTAAAGCCATCGGACAATTCCAAAACACCCAATTCCAACTGGCTGACTTGCAGACTAAAATAGAAGCTGCCCGTTTGTTAGTAAGACAGGCTGCCTACAAGAAAGACTTGAAAGTACCTTATTCAGCAGATGCTGCTATGGCTAAATTATTCGCGGCAGAAACGGCCATGGAAGTAACGACCAAAGCCGTACAGTTCCACGGAGGATACGGATATACCCGTGAATACCCGGTTGAAAGAATGATGAGAGATGCCAAGATTACTGAAATCTACGAGGGTACGTCAGAAGTTCAGAGAATGGTGATTGCAGCAAATTTATTAAAGTAAAAGACAGTTGACATGAAGATCGTTGTTTGTATTAAACAAGTTCCGGATACCACGGAAATCAAACTGGACCCCGTTACAGGAACCCTTATCAGAGACGGTGTACCCAGTATTATGAATCCCGATGACAAGGGAGGACTTGAATTTGCCCTTCAATTAAAAGATCAATATGGAGCACATGTAACCGTGATCACCATGGGACCTCCTCAGGCAGAGGCTATCTTGAGAGAGGCATACGCCATGGGAGTGGATCGTGCCATCCTGTTAAGCGACCGCAAATTCGGTGGAGCCGATACATTGGCCACTTCTAACACCATTGCCGCAGCCTTGAGATCTCTGGAATTCGACCTATTGATCACCGGGCGTCAAGCTATCGACGGGGATACCGCACAGGTTGGTCCGCAGATCGCTGAACACCTGGATTTACCGCAAGTAACCTACGTGGAAAGCTTAACTTTCGACGGAAACAAGACTTTCACGGTGAAGAAATCCATGGAAGACGGTTACCAGATAGTACAGGTAGACACTCCTTGCGTATTCACGGCATTGGCTTCCGGAGTGAAACCCCGTTACATGTCTGTAAGAGGAATCGTTGAGGCTTACAATCACCCCATCGAAACCTGGACCTACAACGACATCACCGTGGATGATCAGAAGATCGGATTGAACGGATCACCGACCCGCGTATTCAAATCATTCACCAAGGGTGTAAAAGCTGCCGGACAAATCTACGAAGTAGACCCTGCAGAAGCTGTAGATATCATTATCGGCAAATTGAAAGAAAAATTTATTATCTAATGAAGAGGATAGATTAGGATTATTTTAATCTTAAATCTAAAATCATTAAATCTAAAATTAGAAATGGATAAGGCACAATATAAAAACGTTTACGTCTTCGTTGAACAAAGAGAAGGCGTTATCCAAAACGTGGGGCTCGAATTGTTAGGCAAAGCCAGAGAATTAGCTGATGCTTTAAATGAAAAAGTATATGCCATGTTATTGGGACATGACCTGACAACTCAGGCTCAGGAATGTATTGCTTACGGAGCCGACACCGTGTTGCGTGTGGATGCCCCGGAACTGGCTACTTACGTTACCGAACCTTACGCACAGGCTATTTACCAGATCATCCGTGACAACAAACCGAGCATCGTATTGATCGGGGCAACCACCATCGGTCGTGACCTCGGTCCTCGTTTGTCAGCTCGTGTAGAAACCGGATTGACGGCAGACTGTACCGGTTTGGAAATTTCCGAGGAACGGGACCTGTTGATGACTCGTCCTGCATTCGGTGGTAACTTGATGGCAACCATCATTTGTAAGGAACACCGTCCGCAAATGTCAACCGTTCGTCCGGGTGTAATGCGCATGGGCCAACGTGACGAGAACCGGAAAGGAACTATCGAAGATGTAAAAATCAATTTCGATAAATCCAAATTCCGTGTACGGGTTCTTGAAACGGTTAAACAAACCAAGAACTTGGTAGACATCACCGAAGCACATGTATTGATCTCCGGAGGTCGTGGAGTAGGTAATGCAGAAGGTTTCGATATGTTGCGTGCTATGGCAAATACCATCGGAGCCGAAGTATCCGCATCTCGTGCCATGGTTGATGCCGGCGTATTAGGCCACGAACGTCAGGTAGGGCAAACCGGTAAAACCGTACGTCCCGACTTGTACTTCGCCATGGGTATCTCCGGAGCCATCCAGCACTTGGCCGGTATGGAAGAATCCGAATACATCATCGCAATCAACAAAGACAAATTTGCCCCGATCTTCAACGTGGCAGACTTGGGTATCGTCGGCGATGTTCGCAAGATCGTTCCGCTTTTAACTGAAAAGTTGAAAAGATAAAATAAAGGGAAGTGTCGCATTGACACTTCCCTTTTTACCTAACCTTCATCAAAAAATCACGAATCCCCAGATATTGTATCCCCTCGTAAGTATTCCCATGAAACAAATCTTGCGAGACGACAATCTTGGGATAATTATCTTCTATTTTTAAAAGATTACCAAATTCCCGTTGGATAGTTGTCTCATCATTTAGCTGTAAAGCGACCTGCACATACACCTTTTCACCCTCCCGCTCACCAATAAAATCAACTTCTTGTTTCTCCAATACTCCCACGGAAACCTTATATCCTTGATATAACAAATGATTATAAACAATATTTTCTAATACTTTCCCTTGATCTTGGAGTTTAAAACCTGCTATAACATTTCGAATTCCCAGATTTTCAAAATAATATTTATTCCCTACCTCAAAAATACGTTTCCCCACAATATCATACCGATCAACACAAGAAATAATAAAAGCGTTTGCAAAATGGTCTATATAAGTCAGAATTTGATTTACCCCCAACGTAACTCGTTGCGATTTCAAATAATCACTTATCCCTTTAGCCGAAAATATACTTCCTACATTATCTGCAAGAAACAAAAGTAACCTCTCTAAAAAATCAGTATTCCGTAAGGCATAGCGGCTAACCACATCCCGATAAACAATCGTGGAATATATACTCTTCAAATATTCAAAAACAATTTCATCTTCCAATTTCAAATGCATCAAATAAGGCAACCCTCCATATCTGGTATATAACCCATAACTTTCATCCGAATTTTCCAGTTCATGAAACTGTAAAAACTCCGGATATGACAAACTATATATCGTGAACTCGATATATCGCCCCCCTAAATAAGTGGCCAATTCCCCGGACAACATTTTCGCATTGCTTCCGGTCACATATATATCGTTATTTTCATCCAAGGCCAACGAGCGCAGAGCTTTCTCGAATTCACTCACCTCCTGTATTTCATCAATAAATATATAATTTTTCCTGTCTTTTAAACATTTACTCACCACGTAAGCATGTAGCTCCTTTGCAGATCTTATGAAATCAAAAGTGATATCTTCCAA
>ENA-ORUO01003264-ORUO01003264.1-human-gut-metagenome-genome-assembly--contig:-NODE-3264-length-11179-cov-2.471143_pt1 | contig 11179 bp, 5 predicted proteins | sample MGYA00242082_ERZ509215 | MGnify/ENA primary metagenome ERZ509215 (study PRJEB26280, sample SAMEA2338829) | human gut metagenome | biome: human gut; feature: human-associated habitat; material: faeces... | reverse complement strand
CTTTTTATATTCTGAACCGACATAACCTCGAAGATACAGCTCCTGTGGCTTATCCATCTTCACTTCTAACCGTTCCTTTGTTCCTTCTAAAAGTGTCGGTGCTTTTTTAAAATTGCCCTGTGGGAGAGAATCCTCTCCATATCGAAACTTTTCAAGTGCTCTGGCTACATTATACTTATACTCTTCAATACTTGCCGACTTTTTATAACCACTGCTAAAAAGAGTTAGTAACAGGACAAAGACACAGATTGCCCCAATACAGCTACATCCGTAAGCTCCCACTCTTCTCTGCGGCACACTGTAAAAAATAAATAGTCCAAGTAAAGAAACAAGCAAAAGAAGCATCCCCAGCCAGATATCTGACCGTCCAAGAATACTCGAAAAGGCAACGGCAATTATTATTATTGCAACAGGAAATCCCATTTTCCTTTTCTTTATCTGTGACAACAAAATATTTCCAAAAACTGCTCCAAGAATCAGCCAGAGAAGAATGGAACCAAGTCCAACGCCTCCTCCCGTAGAAATCTGTACTGCCTCTGTACCAAACCGAAGATTCCAAAGCTGAATAAAGAGATTCGTCACATATAAAAATCCCTGTATAAGAAAGATAGCAAAAATAACACAGAAAGCCACGCAGACGATATAAAATACCGCGTGGGCTCTCTCTGCTATTTTACCATACTGTTCTATTTTCTCAAAAAATAAGATTACAACAAAACCTGCCAGCAATGCTGCTATTATGCAGCTTCCAGAATAACTTAAATCTTTCAGAGAAAAAATAAAACCGGACAGAAAAAGATATGTGAGAATTGTCTCTGAGACAATTTCCATACCTTTATTTTGGCTTTCTTCTTTTATAACCGCTCTTTCTATCTTCTCCATGTTACATTCTTCCTCTAAATTTTTATATCGCAATATTATGTACTCGTTCTTTATAATTTCCTGCATCAACCGCAATGACAGAATAACCCGAAGTATCTACAAAGACATTATCTGCTCCATCCACAATCTGAATCACGGTAAGGTCAATCTCCCTGGCAAGCTGGCGGACGGTTCTCTCTTCATATTCTGTCGTAATATATACAATCTTTGTATATTCGCCCCGCATATTTCCCTGAAGGAAATGGTAAATGGTATCTCCTCTGTTCTCCTTTTTTGCAATCGGACGGCACAAAAGCTGATATATCATTTTTTCATGGGAGGCGATGGAATAAACCGGAAGTATCTGGATATCTCTGCTGAACACTCTTCCTACATTGTGTTCCACATGCAGTTCCATCAGCCGGTAACTGACTTCATTAGTAACCGCCAGTATCGCATTATTATGTTGATTGGAAATGCTCATTTCATCCACATTTTTCATCATATCGTAAAGCACTAAAATGGTATAATTTGACGGATAGCCAAAATCTCTCACAATAAGTTCATCAAGTTTACCGGAGAGTTTCCAGTGGATTTTTCCTAATGAATCGCCTTCCTGATATTCCCTAAGTTCTGCCACTTCACTGACATCCTGCCCTTTTCGGTGCTGGTCATACAGATTACCAGTCACGCTTGTCTGTGGTCTTCTCATAAGCTGCATATTCATCTTAATCTGTGCTGGATATACTAAAGTATCCATCTGCATATCTATAGGTATTTTTCGGCAAAACAGCCCCAGAAGGTCATAACACCAGATATCTTCTACCATCACCCTCACATTTCCACAGTCCCTCATTTCTAATGAATATTCAAACCGCATTTTTTTCTTTTCTGCCGGCTGTAACAAAATCTCTTTTATCTGTGTGGAATCATATAAAATATTTTTTATTTTTACATGCAGATGAAGCGCTCCCATCGGGAAAAAGCTCTTTCTTTCAAGCTCTATCGTAAGCGGCAGCTTTTCATCTACCCGGCAGCCGGTTTTCATGTGACAATTTATGGACATCCCGCGCATTACCAGCAACTGTACTGCGATTAATATTGGCGGGATAATCAGCAGGCTGATTAAAAATACCAGTATTTCCTGCCTGTTTGCCAGAATGTATATGAAAAAGATAAGTGCTGTCGTTATTCCATACCATATCCGATGCTTCTTCATAGTTCCTACCTTCCGTCAAGTGACGGTGCTTTTATCTTATTTAATACTTTATCTAAGATATCTTCCGCAGTGATTCCCTCAATTTTTGCCTGTGGTTTCATAACAAGACGGTGCGCACACACATCTTTAAACACTGCCTGAATATCTTCCGGAATCACATAATCTCTCTCCCGAAGCACTGCTCTGGCTCTGGCAAACTTCGCAAGGGCACTGGCCCCACGAGGGCTGACTCCAAGTTCCACTAACGGTTCTTCTCTAGTAGCAAGACATAAATCAGAAATATAATACAAAATATCATCAATTATTTTTACAGAGTAGAGATAACCCTGAATCTCTTTAATATCTTCTGCCGTCATTCTTGCCTGTACTTGGTCTAAGTCACCTTTCCCACGGCGGTTTTTCAGGATTGCCACCTGAGAATCTCTGTCGGGATAGCCGATACTTAAACGAATCATAAATCGGTCAAGCTGGGATTCCGGCAATACCTGTGTTCCAGCAGCTCCGTAATGGTTCTGTGTCGCAATACAGATAAACGGAGCTGGAAGAGGATGTGTCACACTATCAATCGTAACATTTCCCTCCTCCATAACTTCAAGTAAAGCTGCCTGTGTTTTTGGGGAAGTACGGTTAATCTCGTCACCGAGGAGCATATTTGCACTTGCCGCTCCCGGTTTATATTCAAGACTCCCTGTATTTTTATCATATACGCTAAATCCTGTAATATCGGAAGGCATCGTATCCGGTGTAAACTGGATACGACGATAAGATAAGTCTAATGCTCTTGAAAATCCGAGGGCAAGGGTTGTCTTACCTACTCCCGGTGCATCTTCAAGAAGGATATGCCCTCCGGCATAAATCGCCATCAATACTTTCTCGATAATCTTATCTTTTCCGATAAATACCTTTTTAATTTCCCGTATTACCTGCTCGGACTGTTCTATAATCATTCTTCTTTCCCCTTTTCTGCCACTGCAGCTTTCTCAGAATCTTCTGTGTTTTGCTCACTTATTTTTTATCTTTTTCTGCTGTCTGCTTATCCGCCTTATGCATCTCTTCTATTTCTTTTCCGGTATTTTTTCCGTAGAAGCCCTTGCATCTTTTGACAGAGTTTTTTGTTCGGCAGCAGATGTCTTTTCCTTGCTTGCAGAACTTTCTTCTGATTTCTTATCTGTTGTTTCTGTACTCTTAGAAAATTCACTCGACTTTTCCGTGCTTGTCGAAGATTCCTCTGATTTTTCAGTCATTTCTTTCTTTTCTGAAGAAGTCTCTCCCGACTTTTCGGTTGTCTTCTCTCCATCTTTTTCCGTTGTCTTTTCGGTACTGGATTCCTCGGACTTCTTCTCGGTACTTGTATCTGTTTCTGACTTCTTCTCAGTTGTTGCTTCTGATGCAGAATCTGGCTCTTTTGCCTTATCCATTTCTTCTTTATACCGGTCCTTTGCTCCATCTGAAATAGAATCTAATACGGCATATGCCTTGTCCTCTCCTAATACTTTCATTAACGCCTCAAGATAGGCTTTATAAATATTATCTCCATTGGCTTTACTATCTAATACATAAATGCCAAAGTCATCTGCCATCGAAGAAAGGCTCATACTTCCGATTGCTGGCGGTTTTTCTGACTGGAAAATGAGTGCGCCCATTCCTGTACAGCCATCAAAGGCATTCGCTCCAACAGAAGTAACGGAAGTGGCTAACTGGGTTGTGTAAATGTATGCTTTTATGTCAGAATTCACCACTACTCCTGTTGCCATACTCTTACAGCCCTTAAATGCATTCGCTCCAATCGTTTCGAGATTGCGGTAACGTCCGATACTCCAGCTTGCGGAGGCAGTTAATGATGAGCATCCTTCATAGGCGCTCTCGCCAATCGTCTTTAAAGCTCCAAAGGCTGCTGCGGTTCCTCCGGTACGGCTAAGATTTGGGCAGTTTTTAAAGCAGTCCTTTGGATATTCGCTGAGTGACGCATAAAAGCTGACATATTGTAAGCTGTCACAGTTCATAAAGCAGCCCTCTCCGATGGAAGCAACATTCACCGGAACGGTTGGTGATTTTAAGGTGTCACAGTTTTCGAAAGCATACGCTCCGATTGTTTTAAGTCCCTTATAGTTACTTGTTAATAATGCAGTCAACGATTTACAATTCTTAAATGCGCCCTCTTCAATGACTTCTAATTCATTTCTGAAATTAGCAGATATACCAGGCGATGTAACATTCTCACAATCGGCAAAACATTCCTCACCTAATACGCGTACCGGCACAACAATTTGAATCGCACCAACAGCACTAAGATCTGTACACCCTTTAAAGGCTCTTGTGCCGATTCGCTCTATTACCGGGTCGGTAGAAGCAGCTCCAATGAATAACTGTACGGCAGAGGTACAGTTCATAAAAGTCTCCTCACCCCATTCTGGAATCTGACTGTATATCTCTATCTTTAAAAGACCCGTACAGTTTTTAAAACAGCGGTCTCCAAGACGGATACTTGCCCCTCTTGGAAGTACAATTCCAGCAAGCTTTGTGCAGTCCATAAATGCCTCATCTGCAATTGCAATTGTATCTTCCGGCACCGTATAACTGCCGGAAAGCTTCTTAGAAGCATGTTTTAATATACGTCCCTCATCCGTAATTTCAAATGTAACACCCTTGATTACTTCTACATTATCATCCACTACTTCAAGGAGATTCTCTGCTGTTCCCTCTCCGTATTCCGGGTCGAGAACTTCTTTGTAGGCAGTCACATAATCAGAAAGAACAGAATCTTTTACCCATATATTCAGGTATTCCGGTAGTTCTTCTCCAAAAACATATTTCCCAAGCTGTGTTACTGATTCTGAATTAAGCTGTAAAATAGAAAGACTGTTACAATATTCAAAACTATTTTCATGAATCTTCTGAAGAGAATCTGGCAGCTTTACATTAAGGAGTGACACATCGCAGGAAAAGGCTCCCTCTCCTATCTGGGAAAGATTATGGAAATCACTGAAATCCATTTTTTCCAAAGTAGGACACTGTGCAAATGCATAAACTCCGATAACTTTCATAGAATTTTTCACTGTTCTTGCAGAGGAATCAAAACTTACCTTTGTCAGTGTGCGACAGCCATAAAAACAGTATCTTGGAATTCCTGGAATATCAGCATTCATCTCTACCGTTTTTAATAAAGTACAGTTCTCAAAACAGCTCTCCCCGATACTTGTCAATGTCTCTGGCAAAACGAGGCTCTGTAACATACGACAGGCATAGAAGGCATAATCACCGATGCTTTCTGCTTTATCAACTGGTGCATTCTGCAAAGCATCACAACCATAAAAGGCTGCGTCTTCAATCTTTGTTACATTCTCCGCTTCTATAGCATTCAGCGCATCATCATTATAAAACATCTGCTTGCTAATCGTATATATTGACTCTGGCAGATAGATTAATTTTAACTGGTGACATTCCTTAAACGCTTCTTCTCCGATTTTGGTTAAAGAAGTATTTTGGCGCAAATCAATATACTCTAAAAAATCACAGTTTTCAAAACAACGTGCCCCTATTTCTTTTAATGCATCATGGTCATCACTTTCGCTAAACAGAGTTATACTGTGGCAGTCTTTAAAAGCTTCCTCACCATATGTTACGGTTTTGTCCTTTATAACAACTTCCCCTGCATAATCCGTAGGTACATTTAAAAGCGTTCTTTCTCCTGCTGTATTTTTACCGTAAATAATGCCATCTTCGTATTCAAAAGAGACATATTCTTTTCCCGCAAAATAAACAGCTGCACTATCTGTTATACCAGATGCTGTACCGATTTCCGTTTTACCGCTGTTGCAAAGAACTGTTTCTAATGCGATACAATCTGTAAACAGCCCTTCTGGAATCTCTGTAAGTGTATCTGGCAGAGAAAGGATTTCTAATGAGGTACAGTCTGCCAGGGCTTTTGCCGAAACAGACACGGTCCCCTCTTTTACCTGCAAGGCAGTCTTACTCTTCTGGTAAACGGCAACTAAACGGTATTCTTCCTTACTTCCGGAAGTTAACTTCTGATACTTCATGCCGTCTTCATAAAGGTAGCTGATCCTCTCTCCATAAAGAAGCGTTTTTGCCGTGTTTTCCCCGTATACCGGATCTAACAATTTCGTCCAATTTTCTAAATAGTCCTTATAAACTGCAGAATCTACATAAACCGTGATATCTGGTGCCTTGCATCCATTCGCCGTATCACCAAACAATTTACCTGCAATGTCAGTCTTCTCCGCTTTCAGCGTCACTGTTTCCATTCTGCTTTGTAAAATAAGACTGCTTTCACAAAGCTCTGTTACCTGTGCTCCCATTATAATATCCGTAAGCCTTTTACAGTCGATAAATGCCCCACTTCCAATAGATGCGACATCTTTACTTACTGTATATTCTCCGGAAGTTTCTGCTGCGATCGCTGCAAGACGGGATTCCTCCTCTTTGTAACGAATAGTTTTATCTGCTTCCTTATATACATAAAGGTCTTTCTGACTTTCTGTATCAGAAAATGTCATTGCATTGGCTTCTTTTCCAAAAGCAAACATATACCGCTTATATGCTGTGTTGTAATCGGAAGGAGGAACCTGTATCGTTCCAATATAACCAGTCTCACCCTCAACAGTCGGTGCTTTTTGACTGTCAAATATAATGACAGCATCCTTTGACATTCCTCTGAAACAATCTTTTGCAAGATTCGTGACGGTTTCTGGTACTGTTACATTTGTTTTTCCTGCCGGAACAGACAGAAGCGTCTTGCCATCCGCACTGTAAAGAACACCGTCAATAATCTTATATCCGGCAAGGGCCAATTCTTTTTCCGAATCTGCTGCCACATAATCCGTAAGATTCGGAAGGTTCTCTGCAATAGTTTTTGTATCTGCCGCGCTGACGCTCTGTGGAATACTAAGCTTTGTCACCTGCGCAGACTTTTTCGTAAGAGCAATCTTCGTTACTCCCATCGGAACAGTGAGTGTAGTATCGCTTCCTGTATAACCTTCTAATACCTGGTCTGCCATATATTTTTCCAAATCACCTTCATTACTGGTAACTCTGCGTATTTTATAGCCAGATGGCACTGCTGTTATAACGTTCACTACAGCTCTTCCGATTGTATTCCAGCTTTCATCGTATGGATAGTATATATAGGAACGGGGATCCTGAAGTGTCTTATTATATATATACCGAAAGCCTTCCAGCATTGTTGTAAGATACCCTTCACTATCTTCGGAAAGAAAAACAGTCGTAGCATAATTCTCTCCGGAATATGCCCCAAAGGCTTCCTTTATAGCTGAATCCCCTAAATGCGCAATCATCTTCTTATGAATATCCGCAAGATTGAAAATATTTCCTTTAATCACTGTATTATTTGGAAATTTAACCGTCTTTTTTAAAGCATCATAACTATCCTTATCTATATTCTCTAAAGGCACTCCCGGATAGTTGCTGATATACCAGTCATTCGTATCTCCATAAGCAGCCGCATAATATATATTGACATAATTACCCAAAACAGTATATGCTGCGCGTGCTGTCGTTCCCTTATAAGAAAAAACAGCTGTCTGGTTTCCTGTTACCCTTGTTGAGAGAGTGACACTGTATCCATCGCTGCCGCCATAAGAAAGTGTCTTTTTCGTTTTCGTTCCATCTTTTATAAGGTTAGCTACAACCTCTGCATCCTCTGCGGAAAAAGATTCTCCCTTTGTGTAATTTGACTTTTTCATCGTTACTGTGATAGATGCCACCTTACCATCTGCTGTCTCCACCAGATCTTTTGACGTTAACTGCTCGTCTTCCCAGGAAGTTTTGTTATCATCCTTTCCTGTATTCCCATCATCAGAGGATGTGTTATCATCTGAGTTATTGCCACTGTCGTTATTATTATTCCCGTTTGACGGATTATTGCTGTTATTATCGTTATTTCCCGGATTATTGTTATTATTAGTATCGTCCTTGCTACCAGTATTATCCGATCCATTATTTGGTTTATCTGATGGATTCTGATTATTTCCGTTATCATCTCCGGCACCTGTGTTGTTCTTTGTGTTCGTACCACCATTTGTATTATTTCTGCCGTTCGGCTTTGTGCCGGCAGAACTGTTATTTTTAGAAGTATTATTATTATTGGTATCAGTAAATTCTACTCCATTCTTCTTATTCGTTTTGGTAGTTTTCTGATTATCTGCAATTCCAAGGTCATTCGAACCTTTTTTCGTTTCTGGCTCTGATACCGGAAGCACCTGCAGCTGGTCTTCATCCTTTCCCTTACCATCTTTATCTTCATCGGCAAGATTCATATCATCTCCGTCACCGGCTGCATAGTCATAGTTATCGGATTGGTATCTGTTTTCAAACTTTTTAAACTTTCCCGGATTAAATAATGATTCTAACTTCGATGCATTCATCAAAGAACCTGCTCCTACACCGGCAACTACAAGAACGGTTATTATCGTAAGAAGCTTACTTTTCATCCACTTTTTCATGCTTTATGACTCCTCATCTCGTACATATGGGTTCCAATCAGTTCTCTTACTTCATTAAAGTCAACTGGCTTGCTGATATGTCCATTCATTCCAACTTCTAAGGAATGACGCTGGTCCTCCAAAAAGGCATTCGCCGACATGGCAAATATCAAAATATCTGCATCTGCTCTTTGTAAAGCACGAATTTTCTTCGTTGCCTCCCATCCGTCGAGCTTCGGCATCTGAATATCCATCAAAATCACATCGTAGTAACCTTCGATACTGTCCTCAAACATCTGAATGACTTCTTCTCCATCGACTGCTCTTGTCACAGACACACCTTGCATTTCAAGAATCTCTGCTGCAATCTCCGCATTAATATCATTATCTTCTGCCATAAGAATCTTAAGCCCCTCTAAGGTGAATTCGTCAATGGCTTTTTGTCTTTCTTTATCCTGCTGTCTGTCAGGGCTCTCCCCACCCGGAGAACTCTGTTCCATATCCTGTGCGATTGGAAGAGAAAGATATACGGTGAACTCAGAACCTTTACCTTCCTCACTCTCTACAAGAATCTTACCGTTCATAAGCTTAATAAGACTGTCCGCAATTGCCATTCCAAGACCGCTTCCTCCATAATTATGGGCTGTGGAAGCATCTTCCTGCTCAAATGGCCGGAAAATCTTACTGATAAAGTCTTTTTTAATTCCCTTTCCGGTATCCTTTACCTTTATCATGAAATGTAAGTCTCCGCCAATCTTATCCATCTGACGGAAGGTAACGGTAACACTTCCGCCCACCGGAGTAAACTTATTCGCATTCGAGATAAAATTAATAATAACCTGGCTCAAACGTAAGGAATCTCCCACAACATACCGGACATCAAAATCCTGCATCTCCACCTGCCAGTGGATTCCCTTATCCTCAGCAGTTGTCCGAAACATGGTATCTAACTTATCCGCCATCTGGTATAAGTCAAAGGTCACTTTCTCAAGCTTCATCTTTCCACTCTCGATTCTTGACATATCAAGAATATCGTTAATCAGTGTTAAGAGGAACTGCGATAACTGCTCCGTCTTATCAAGATACGCAACTGCCGCTCTCTCATCCCAGATATGTGTCCGCATCAGGCTTAACATACCAAGAATACCATTCATCGGTGTACGAATCTCATGTGACATCTGCGACAGGAAGTCCGTCTTAGACTGGCTCTCCCTCTGTGCCTCCTGCAACTCTCCATAAATCTGCTGTCTTAAATTATACTCTTCCGTAATATCACGGAAAGTCAGCAGGTATCCTTCCTCGTCCTGTGTCGTTTCTACTGTAATACAGGCTCGTTTATCTTCCTCACTGCCTCTTTTCTTGTAATCACATTCAAACTCTAATGAATCCCTCTTATCCCAGTCATTAATTTTTCCCTGAATCCTCCTTCTCGTTGTATGCGTATACAGAGTATTCAAAACCTCAATATCCTCATACATTAATTTGGATGCAATCCCTGTTATATGCTGAAAATTCGGACTAATATACAAAATCCGCAAATCTTCTTTTCTAAAATATATAAAAAAATCCTTTCTCTCCTTCACGAACGCTCCGTAATATTTCCGCTCACCGGCTACAGAGAGTTCTGCTGCTTCTGCTCTCTTTTTCTCCTTTTTGTACAAATTCCAAAGAACAATTACTAACAGAACCAACAATAGAAAGAACAGAAAAGATATTTCTCGTTCCTTTATATATCCCAATATCATACTCATTCAAAATCTGCCCCATTTATAAAATATTTAGCTATTTTCATTGAAATGTCCAACTATCCATTTATATGGTATCACAAGATAATGCAAAACTCAATATTTGACATTTTCTGATTTGCGAAGCAAAACTGATGTTCTCGAAGGGCAGCCGAGCAATAGAACCCCTATATGCCCTATTTCCTAATCACACTAATACAGGTGCCGAGACAGTCTACTTCATCCATTCGCCGAAGCAGCATATCTTTCCCTCTTCCATTCAGGCATTTTAAACAGTACATTTCTCCTTCCATTTTAAAATAGCGGAAATAAGCTTTCATTCCATCTGTAAAGACGGCGCATTCTCCTAATTCAGGAAAACGATTCTCTAATAATATCCTGTCTCCTTTACAATATGCAGGAGCAAAGTTATTATTAGTAATCTCAATAGCCAGATAAACCTTTTTAATCATTGTGTATTCGTCTTCTATCGTACAACTATTGTAATCAATACCATCTCCAATACGGCCTACTGGAATAAAACATGGGATTCTGTGTTTCATTTTACGCAAATTCAATCTTTCTTTTCTTGCTGCCTTACATTCAAACCGGGCAACTAAACGAATAATTGCCTTTCCATGATTCTCTCTATAATTTTCAAGAAGTTCTTCCTCTATGCCCTCCTGTCCTTCTGAATTCTCCGCCTCTTCCTCTGTCGTACTCATATCTTTTAATAAATACTCAACGGTAACTTCAAGCGCACTTGCTAATTGAAAAGCAGTCGATACTTTTGGATCTTTTACTTTTCTATAATAAATATTACGCAATGTCTCAAATGGAACTCCAGAAAGTTCCGCCAAATCCGTAAGGGATATATCCCTCTCAATCATTAATTCTCGAATCTTATCACTGAA
>ENA-ORUO01003255-ORUO01003255.1-human-gut-metagenome-genome-assembly--contig:-NODE-3255-length-11191-cov-2.414152_pt1 | contig 11191 bp, 9 predicted proteins | sample MGYA00242082_ERZ509215 | MGnify/ENA primary metagenome ERZ509215 (study PRJEB26280, sample SAMEA2338829) | human gut metagenome | biome: human gut; feature: human-associated habitat; material: faeces... | reverse complement strand
ATCGGATTCTGGCGTCCGGAAGAGGTCAGGCATTCCAGAATCAGCTGATTTTTCACCCCTGTGATCTTCATCCGTATTTCCCGGTGTTCTTCTCTTTTCACAAGATTTTCTCCCCAGTTTAAGATTCCGATCAGGATTTTGGCCAGATCCTGTTCTTCGATTTCTCCCCGATCGTATCCCTCAATCTCGTAATGCAGTTCGATTTTTTTATTCTCCAGATTTGATTTCCATGCGCACAAAACCGCATCTGTCATTCGATCTTTACAGTAAATCCCCTGCCGCACCTGATGACTGATTGCTTTGAGGCTGTCCGCATACTGTTTCAGCGTCTCCCCAGATATTTGGGCAGTCCCGGCCATAATTTTTTCCATCTGCTCCGAAATGGTCTGCTGATATTGTTCCATTTTGGGAATCTGCTCTGTCAGAACCTGGTAATGGTATTCTGCCATTTTCTGCTGTTCGGAAAGAAATTTATAATCTTTCATTACCCGACGCTGGCGCTGTACTATGCTTAAAATGCTGAATACCATAATCAGAATAATCAGAATATCATCCAGAAACATCACCTGTATGTCCGTCAGTCCGTTCGGCACATAGTATAGAACCGGAAGAAAATAGACAAAAACCCAGATAATTTTCAGGTACCTGGCCTCAAAATCTCTATATCTTCTCAGAACATGAAGGATTGTTTTTTTCTCCAGCCTGTAAAACAGATATTCCAGAACCGGGATCAGTAAATCCCATGGTTCTACCGGGCATTTCAGAATATAGAGAGGACGCCCTGCCAAAAGATCCACAATACAGATTGCCGGGTAATGAATCATGGACGTTACGATATCGGCCAGCATCGCGCCCAGCACAACCTTAGGAAGGCTGCCCTCAAAGGTGTAGTAAATGAGAACGGTGTTTGCTATCATGATGACGACCGAACAGAACATCATCAGAATTCCCCACCAGCTCTCATTTCCATAGTATCCCCGCAGAATGATGTCGCTGATGCCACCGATCAGAAATACCCGCAGAAGCTGCCAGATCATCAGAGGCTTTATGCTGTTTTTTCTCCGCATAAACATGTCAAACAGGTGAATGCCAAGAAACGCCTGTGGAACCAGATACAGCCAGCAGCGAATACAGGTCCGGACCAGTTCGCTAAGGTTAGGATCTTTCATTCTTTTTCCCTCTTTTCTGTCGGATGTTCGATCGGAAAGACAATGGTCTGTTCTAGGCTGTGTCTTTCTTTATCCCAGAAGGTTTTGCCGGTTCCGTGGTATTTTTCAACAATGGCACGAATGATTTTGGTTCCCACGCCGTGTTCTGCTCCATCTGTTTTCCAGGTTGATAAGTTGAAAACCTCTTTGCTTGCAAGCGCATTTCTCAATTTCACCGTACAGGAATCGGAATCTTCTTCTATCCAAAAAGAAAGCTCTTTTCTTTCCTTTTCCGGAATTCTTCCGTTCGCTTCGATTGCATTATCCAATAAATTATGTAAAAAACCGATTCGTTCTACGGGCATCATCCATTCCATGCAGGTTTTCGATACCTGGATCTGAAAGGGAATCTCTTTTTCTATACAGACCTGTTTCTCCATCATCAGAAATGCATCTGTGATCTCATCCCGGCAGAAGGTTCCTTTCTGGATTTTCCGATATGTTTCTGTCAGCTGATCCGCATATTTTCGAAGCTCCCCATCCGGATTTTTCTGCTTTTCTATCAGATACTCCAGCGTCTGCACATGGCTCAGAAGATCATGACGGAATTTTCTCGTCACATCCATTCTCTGCCGGATCACTTCATAAATCTCCTGAAGGGAATCCATATAGCTTTCCAGAACTTCTTTCTCCTGTTCCTTCTGCGCGACTTCTGAAATCAGATAGCCAAGTACGGCTGCCAGAAAAAATCCCAGCAAAACTCCCAGTGTTTCCCTCATTTATCCGCCCTCATCTATTCCTTCTTCTTTGGTAAGAGAGTCCCACACCGCTCAAAATGGTTCACAGCATAAGGACTCTGCTTTCATCTTGTACTGACGGGATTTTTATTCCCCGCAGATCCGCAGAATCGCCTCTGCAAAGATCACAACGCATTCTTTCAGGCATTCGATTTCCACGAACTCGTCTGCTCCGTGCATACGGTTGTCGACTTCAAGATCCGCGCATCCAAACGCAACGCCGTTTTTCAGATGATGCACATACGTTCCGCCGCCGATCGCAAATGGTTTGCCTGGTTTTCCAGTGACATCCGTGTAGCACTGCAGCAGGGTCTGGACAAACGGGCTGTCGGCCGGGACGTGGTGTGGTGGGAACATTCCGCTGCCTTCCATGGAGAAGCCGCCTTTTTTCATGTTCTGCCCGGCGGTATCGTACAGGTTTTCTTTTGTCGCGCAGATCGGGGCGCGGCAGTCGTAGGAACCGGTCAAGGTTTTGCCGTCGTAGTTCATGAGGTCGAGGCTTAAGGTGAGCTCGCCGGACTCTTCATCTGACATGGCGACACCGAGGCCTGCGCCTTTGCCGTCGCCGTGCGGGTAAACTTTTGCAAGGAAACTGATGTCGTTTTTCAGTTCACTCTCTTCCATTCCAACGGATGCGAGAAGCTGCAGCAGTGCGGTCAGTGCGTTGTTACCCATTTCCGGGGTGGATGCGTGGGCGAAGGCACCGCAGGCGGTGATTTTTATATTGCCGTTTTCGGTGTCTTCCAAAACGAAGGAAACGCCGGTCTTCTGCTCAGTCTCGTCAGCGCAGGTTTTCAGGTCTTCTTTTGCCATGCCGGCAAGCTCTGCATATGCTTTGCCTGGTACAACGTTCAGTTTGGTGCCGGCCTGTAAGGATACGAGGCGCACGCCTGTCGTTCCGGCATCGGATGTTTTTTCGAAGTGGCCGCGCATGCCGCCTTTTTCAATGTTGATGACCGGGAATTCGGCATCCGGTGAGAAGGTGCATGGTGCTTCCACTTCTTTCTTATAATAATATTCGAGGTCAGAGCTTCCGCACTCCTCGTCGGAACCGAGGACAAGACGGACGTTTTTCTTTAATGGGTAACCGAGTTCTTTGACAGCGCGCATTGCGTAGATAGCTGCGATCGCCGGTCCTTTGTCGTCTGCGGTTCCGCGGCCGAACATTTTTCCTTCTTTGATGAGCGGGGTGAATGGATCGGTCTCCTGCCAGCCTTCGCCTGCCGGTACGACATCGAGATGGGCGAGAATATCAAGGCCCTTTTCTTCCTGATTAAAGTCAGCTGCAATCGCGTAGTTGTCGTAGTTGGTTACGGCAAAGCCGTATTTTTCCAGAATTTCGATTCCCTGCGCCAGTGCTTCTGCCGCCGGTGCGCCGAATGGTTTGCCTGGCTCTGCCGCCTGTTTTTCGCTTGGAATCCGGATCAGGCTTTTCAGATCCTCGATCATTTCGGATTCGTGGTTTTCAATATATGTTCTTAATTCTTCTTTCCGCATCGTAACTTCTCCTTTTCTCTTTTCTGGCACCGTCGCAGTGCCGTTCTTTTCCTATCATAACGCAGAAAGAGCAGAAAATCCACATTTTCTGCTCTTTTGCCAAATAATCATTTGTTTTTGTCCAAATTGACTGTAATTTCATAATAATCACACGGATGCGCCGTAAGCCCCGTCACGCCCTCGTCGGATACCATCGACATTTTGAGGTGTGATGCGAAGAAAAACATGTGGTCATCCAGCAGCGTCTGCGTCATCTCGATGGCCAGTTCGGTTCGTTTTTCGGTATCAAACTCGCCGCTTAACTGCTGCTCCAGCATCTCGAGTGTCTCACTGTAATAACCGCCGCGGTTCTTGGAGGAATCCTGCAGGCAATGCGTTGTAAAGAAATACTCGGGATCGCCCGTCGGTGCGCTGACAAATGCGCTGACATAAACATCCCAGTTTCCTTTTTTCAGAAGTTCCAGATGATTTGCCGTGCACTGGATCTGTACTTCGATTCCGATTTTCTTCAGCGATGCCTGTGCACTCTCCGCGAGAAGCGGCAGTTCCTGGCGGCTCGGATACGTGAGCCAGCAGATGGTCAGGCGTTTTCCGTCTTTTTCCACGTAGCCGTCGCCGTCCTCATCGGTCCAGCCTGCTTCAGCCAGCAGTTCTCTGGAGTACTCAAGATCATAGGACTCCTCCTGCACTTTGCTGTCGCCGAATGCAAAGTAAGAGGGGAACGGGCCTTCCGCCACGCTTCCGTTTCCTTCCATCAGCGTATTCACAAAGCCCTCCCGGTCGATCGCTCCGATGACTGCCTCGCGCACGCGGTCGTCCTGCAGCACCTCGGATGATCCGTTAAACTGTCCGAAGAAGGTACGCGACGTATCCGCCGAAGAAATCGTGTATGGTTCATCGCGGAACAGGATCAGATTGGAATACGGCAGGCCGTACGCCGCGTCGAGCTCGCCTGACTGTAACGCCATCGTCATCGTATCGCCGTCGCGGATCGTTTTTACTTCGATCCGGTCGAGCTTTGGCGTTCCGTTCCAGTAATTGTCATTTTTCACGAGCGTCAGTCCCTGATCCGTCTCCACCTGTACTGCGCGGTACGGGCCGGTTCCGGCGACATTGCCGTCATCCGTCACACCTGCCTGCATATCAATGATGCATCCATATGGGTCAGACAGATAACTCAGAAGCGCCGGGACAGGCTGTTCGGTGTGAATCGTTACGATCAGGCCGTCTGCCTCGATGCTCTCAATTTTCAGATCCCCGCGTGCACGGTCATGTACTGCGATCAGATCCTCGAGACATTCTTTGACCGCCTCCGCGTCGAGAGTGCGCCCACTCGTAAAGGAGATGCCTTCATGCAGTGTAATCCGCCATGTCGTATCGTCCACAAGCTCATAGCTTTCTGCCAGCCATGGCTCGATCTCCATAGAATCGGAATAATGAAACAGCGTCTCACCGATCCCATAGCGGATACACGCCCAGCCGGAATAGCCGTTGTGCGGGTTGACATCGGACTCGTCGTTTTCGGCGTTGAATGTCGTGTCACCGTATACGAAAACTTTTTCATCTGTACCATCTGCCGCTGTGCTCTGACAACCGGAAAACAGTACCACCGCCAGAATGCCGCACAAAACATATGCAATTTTTTTCCTTCTGCCGTTCTTTCTCTGCATTCTGTACTTCTCCTGTTTTCGCAAATGGCACCACCATTTCCGCTGTCTGATTTTCTGTTTCAACAGTTTTCTCACAGACTATACTCCATCAACAGTTTCGTGTATTCCTCTTTCGGGTACTCCAATACCTCCCGCGTCTCCCCCTGCTCCACGATTTTTCCCTGCCGCATGACAATCACACGGCTGCAGAGTTCCCGCACCAGCGCAAGGTCGTGGCCGATCCACAGCATCGCAAGTCCTTCTTCCCGCTGCAGTTTTTTCAGCAGTTGAACGATCTGCGCCTGTACCGCCGCATCGAGCGCACTCGTTGCCTCGTCGCAGATCAGAAGAGACGGCTGCACAGCAAGAGCCCGCGCAATTGCGGCTCTCTGGCACTCTCCGCCGCTCGTCTCGCGGGGATAGCGCATCGCCGTTTCCGAACTAAGTTCCACTTTTTTCAGCAGCTCCGGCAGATGAAGACACGCCTCTTTCCGGCTCATTCCCTGATTCCGAAAAGCTTCCAGAATCCCGGTTTCGAGCGTCTGCATTGGATCGAAGGAATCCTGCGGGGTCTGGAAGACCATCTGTATTTTCCGGTAAACTTCGCGCTGCCGCCTGCCTTTTCTTCCGAGGATTTCCTCGCCTTCCAACAGAACGCTGCCTGCATCCGCCTGGACCAATCCGGTGATCAGACGGGCCGTCGTGCTTTTTCCGCATCCGCTCTCCCCGATCAGGCCAAGACATTCCCCCGCATCCAGTGTGAAGCTGATGCCGTCCACGGCGGCAAATTCCGTTTCCCGGCCGGTTCCAGCAAAGTTTTTGCTTAAGTTGTTTACCTCCAGCATGTTATGATTATGCATCGTTCTTCCCTCTTCCCGGCACAGCCGCAAGGAGATTTTTTGTATATTCGTCCTTTGGGTGATCGAAAACCGTCCTTGTCTCCCCCTGCTCCACGATGTTTCCATCCTTCAAAACAGCAACCCGGTCTGCCATCTGCTCGAGAACCGCAAGATTGTGCGTCACCAGCACCATCCCCGTCTGCTCTTTCTGCTGCAACGCCTGAAGCTCCCGCAGCACCTGCGCCTGCGAAACCACATCGAGTGCACTCGTCGGCTCGTCCGCCAGAAGAATGTCAGGCCGGTTGACAATGGCTCTTGCCACGGCAACTCGCTGCTGCTCTCCTCCGGAAAGCTCCTTCGGGAAGGATTTGTACTTCTCTGCCAGTCCGACCAGCGTCAGAACTTCCGGCACGCGCTTTTTGATGACGCGGTTCGGTTTCTCGATGACACGCTGTGCGAATGCTACGTTTTCATAGACATTCCGGTCTTTTAAAAGGCGGAAATCCTGGAATACGACGCCGACACCGCGGCGGTATTTCGGCACTCTCCAGCGTTTCATTTTATTTAAGATCTGTCCGTTTACCTTAATGGTACCGGATGTGGGCTCGAGTTCTTTCAAAAGGAGCTTGATCAGCGTCGATTTTCCAGAACCGCTGTTTCCCACGATAAAGACGAATTCCCCCTTCTCGATGTGTAAGGATACGTTGTTGACGGCCGGCTGGCCTTTCGCGTAACTCTTACTTACACTATCCAATGTTATCATGCAATTCCTCCTTCAAGGGTTCTCGCTTAATAATCGAGCGTTTCCATGTATTTCATGTACTGCACAACCATAAGCGCAATCTTGAATGTGATCGCATCTTCAAAAACTCTAAGATCGAGTCCCGTGCTCTTCTGCAGCTTATCCAGCCGATAGACAAGGGTATTTCGGTGTATATAAAGCTGTCTCGAGGTTTCCGAGACATTCAGAGAATTTTCAAAGAATTTATTGATCGTTGTCAGTGTCTCTTCATCAAAGTCATCCGGCGATTTGTTGCCGAAAATCTCTTTGATGAACATTTTGCACAGTGGGATCGGAAGCTGGTAAATCAGACGGCCGATACCCAGTGAGCTGTATGCATAGATATCATTCTCAGCGGAGAAGATTTTTCCGACGTCCATCGCCATTCTGGCTTCTTTGTAGGAACGCGATACTTCTTTGATCTCCTTGACAATGGTACCGTAAGCAACGTGGGTTTTCCCCTCCTCATCTCTTCCTGCTGCTTCCAGAATGGTGGCTGCCACTTTGTTCATCTGGGCATAATCCTCACCTGGAGCAAGTTCCTTGACGATGATAATGTTTTTCTCATCGACGGCAGTTATAAAGTCACCGGATTTGGTACCGAGCAGACTCTTGACGCTTTCCAGCGCCCCGCTGTTTTTATCCGGATTTGTCTCAAGAATAAATACAAGGCGGCGTGCTTCCACTTCAATATGTAACTTCTTCGCCCTGTTGTAGATGTCGACCAGCAGCAGGTTGTCGAGCAGCAGATTCTTGATAAAGTTGTCTTTATCGAAGCGCTCCTTGTAGGCGGTAAGGAGGCCCTGAATCTGGAAGGTAACCATTTTCCCGATCAGGTGAATGTCATCGTTTCCGCCTTTTACAACCAGAACGTACTCCAGCTGGTGTTCATCGTATACTTTAAAAAACTGATAATTTTTCATGGTCTGGGAATCTGCCTGAGACTGCGCAAACGTTACAATATCATTCTGGCTGATCTCAACCTCCGGAAACGTCGTTACCAGAACTTTTCCTTCTACATCAGTCACGCAGAGTTCGACACGCGAAATATTTTTGATTCCCTCAATGGTACTCTGTAAAATCTGATTTGAAATCATATTTTCTTCCCTCTTTCATCCTATAGTTTGTCTCCGGCTGCACCCGCTTTCATTGCCAGGCATATCCACACCCCTATGGTTCTGCGCCTGATGCAAAGTACCTCACAGATATAATTATTTTAATACAAAATAGACAAAAAAGGAAGAGAAAACACAACATTTATACCACAAAATACGTAAAAAGGTCAGGAGAAATCCGTCTGGAAGCCCTCTCCTAAGACCTCTCTTGCATCCGACACAACGACAAACGCGTCCGGATCGATCGTTCCTACGATCTGTTTGAGCTGCGGGATCTGTTTTTTGCCCACAACACAGAATACCATCATACGCTCTTCGCCCGTGTACATTCCCTTTATGTGGATGCCGGACGCGCCGCGGTCGAGTTCTTTCATGAGCTCATCGGCTACCTGCTCCGGATGCGCGGTAATGATAAACGCGGATTTCGCATAATTCATACCTTCCATCAGGGCATCCGTCACTTTCGTCGTCACGTAGATTGCCACGATCGCATAGAGCGAAGCGTGGATACCGAAGACAAAAATACCGGCGATGACGATGATTCCATCAAGCACCTGCATAACCTGTGCAACGGAATAGTGGCGCAGCTTTCTCTGGATCAGAGCCGCCATCATATCCGTTCCGCCCGTCGTACCGTTTCCGATGAAGACGAGCCCGATGCCTGCTCCCATCAGAACGCCGCCGAACAGTGCGGAAAGCATCCTGTCATCCGGCACCAGCTGCAGCACCGGGAGAACGGCAATCCAGAACGTATTCATCAGGGTTCCGAAGATGGTTTTCACCAGAAAATCGCGGCTCATGCGGATTCCGAACAGAAAGAGCGGAATGTTCAGCACAAGGTTCGTCACCCAGAGCGGAACTCCTTTTCCGAACAACATCTGGCTCAGTTGTTTGATGACGATTGCAAGACCGGAAAATCCTCCGGTAACAAGCCCCGCCGGGTCGTAAATCGAGCTGGTCGCAACCGCCATGACCGCGGTTCCCAGCGTAATCAGCAGATAATCTCTCCACTGCTGTTTGTTCCGTATCCAGTTCATGAACTTCAACCGTCCTTTTCGCTGTTATATTTTGTTACCATCCACTTGAACGTATTCTTCTTTAGCAGAGTTCCCCACCAGCTCGTTTTTATACCGGCCTCGTTCTGCAGCGTCGAATGCTCGCCAAGGCTCAGCCAGATTTTTGCGCTGATTTTGCTGCTGTTTTCCAGAACGAAACGATCCTGCCGCGTTCCTGCAAGGCCGCTCACAATCACGTCCGTCGTCTGGCTGTTGATCTCGTTGACCAGGCTGTCAAACGCGGATTCCTCCAGCGTCTCGACGACAGCACCGCCTCCGATCTCAATGCCGGGATACGTTTCTGTCAGATATTTCTGCAGTGTCTGCAGTTCTTCCTCAGTGTCGCCCAGTACGAAAATCCGGCTTTTCTTCTGAATCAGTCCCCAGAAAAAGCGTGCGATGAACTCGTTCGTCTCCACTTCCTCATAGGACGGCGTCTCCGGGTCAATTCCTGCTGCCTCCAGCACCTCGGTTTCCCCGATGACCGTCAGATCCAGATCTTCGATATACTGTTTCCACGTCGGTTCCTTGCTCGCCTGCATCAGCATCTGCATCGTAACAATCCCGATGGTGTTCAGCTTATCGTTCGAGAGGTATTCCTCTGCAATCTCCATTGCCGCATCGACGCGGTAATGTTTCAGCTTCACACCTAAAATTTCCAGTTCTGCATTCATAGTTCTGTATGCTTCTGTTTTTCTCCGAAATTCCAGAAGCGTTTCCTCCATGTTTTCCTGCCGCTTGTTCCGGCAGCACTGTCCGCCCTTTTCTTCTGGCAACAACTAATCTCCATTATACTAAAAAAAGAGGCTGTTGTCAAAAACAGCCTCTTTTTCTGCCCTGTTTTCACAGAATTTTTACAATTTATCGGACCGTCTGCGGATTAAACCTCAAACATCAGATCGCCGTAAGACGGCATCGGCCACATCTCTTTGTCTACGATCATCTCCAGTTTGTCAACCGGTGCACGGAGTGCCTCCATAGCCGGAGTAACTTTCTCGTAGTAGTATTTTGCTTTTGCTTCGCCGTCTTCCATCTCGCATCCTGCATTCTCGATTGCGATCAGCTCGTCGAGTGCTTTCTGAGTTTCCTCAAGCAGTGCACTTGTCTCGTTCAGCAGATTCTTCTGTACACCAACTGCCGTAACACCTGCTGCGGTGATGGTGTTGATGGATCCAGCCAGGGAAGTCGCATATTTGATGACTGCCGGGATGATCTGTTTGCTTGCCATGTCGATCATGGTCTTTGCTTCGATGTTGATGGTCTTTGCATAGTTCTCGAATTTAACTTCTGCACGGGATACCAGCTCTGCCTCGGTGAATACTTTGAAATCGCCGAACAGTTTGATTGCGGTATCAGTGGTCAGTGCCGGGATTGCGTACACCATGGATTTGATGTTCGGAAGTCCTCTTCTCTCTGCCTCAGCTAACCACTCATCTGCATATCCGTCGCCATTGAAGATGATTCTCTGATGCTCACTTAAGTTCTTCTTGATCAGATCATGGACAGCGTCCTCGAAGTTTTCAGCGCCTTCCAGTACATCGCATGCATCGCGGAATGCTTCTGCAACGATGGTGTTCAGTACGATGTTCGGAGCTGCAACGGAGTCACGGGAACCAACCATACGGAACTCGAATTTGTTTCCGGTGAAGGCGAACGGTGAGGTTCTGTTACGGTCGGTAGCGTCTTTCTTGAGATCCGGAAGTGTCTTAACACCAGTCTCCAGAACGCCCTCTTTTTTACTCTTGGTTGCATTTCCGGTGCTGATCAGCTGCTCAACAACGTCCTCCAGCTGCTCGCCAAGGAATACGGAAATGATGGCCGGCGGTGCCTCGTTGGCTCCCAGTCTGTGATCGTTTCCTGGATCGGCTGCGGACTCACGGAGCAGATCTGCGTGAACATCAACAGCTTTCAGGACGCAGCTTAACACAAGCAGGAACTGAATGTTCTCGTGCGGTGTTTTGCCCGGCTCAAGAAGGTTGATGCCGTCATCTGTGGTGATGGACCAGTTGTTATGTTTTCCGGAACCGTTGACACCTGCGAACGGTTTCTCATGCAGCAGGCATTTCAGTCCGTGCTGGCATGCAATTCTCTTTAAGGTCTGCATTACGAGCTGGTTGTTGTCAACTGCTACATTTGCCTCGGAATAGATGGAAGCCAGCTCATGCTGTGCCGGTGCAACCTCATTGTGCTGTGTCTTTGCGGTAACGCCCATCTTCCACAGCTCAATGTTGACCTTCTTCATAAAGGAAGCAATTCTCTGACGGATGGTTCCGAAATAGTGATCGTCCATCTCCTGTCCTTTTGGAGGCA
>ENA-ORUO01003248-ORUO01003248.1-human-gut-metagenome-genome-assembly--contig:-NODE-3248-length-11214-cov-2.400215_pt1 | contig 11214 bp, 8 predicted proteins | sample MGYA00242082_ERZ509215 | MGnify/ENA primary metagenome ERZ509215 (study PRJEB26280, sample SAMEA2338829) | human gut metagenome | biome: human gut; feature: human-associated habitat; material: faeces... | reverse complement strand
ACGTGTCGGCATAAATAACCGACGCTTATCCCCAGACCTAATAGACCTAGAATGATAAACATAAGCATATTGTATTTTGAGATGCGCAAGACATCTTTTCTCCGGAAACGAAGCATACGAATACTTCCTCTTTTCCGCAGAAGTTAAACTTGAGTGCAATTAAGACCTAGATGTAGGTGTAAGAAGAGAACTATAAAAAGAAGTCCTCTCAAGAAGAGTATGGATGGATTTAGACAAAACCGCTGAACCAATGAACATGCACGATCGTGTTACCCGAGAAAGCCCGGGTATACCATCTTTTTGAGTTGTTCAGAAGCTTCTTGTTCATCTTATTTGTATCATTGTTTGATTTCCGGCGCAAAGGTAGTAATAAATTAGAGATTCTAAAACTTTTTCTAGAATCGGATATATAAGTGACTTGACTTGGATTTTGGATCTTTTTATGTACATTTGAGGTCCTACCCGCTATTGGGCCAACTAAAAACGGATAGAACAGATATGATTAAAAGAAAAGATTGGTTATGAGGAAAAGAATGATTTTAACAGCATTGGCGGCTGTCGCTATCCCTACGTTGTTGATGGCGGCGGATGAGGCGAGATTAATGCGCTTTCCGGCTACAAATGGTTCAGAGATTGTATTCTCGTACGCTGGCGATTTATATAAGGTCCCGGCTACAGGTGGTGAGGCACAGCGATTGACATCGTATGTGGGGTATGAGATGTTTCCCCGTTTCTCCCCGGATGGTAAGACGATCGCTTTTACGGGACAGTACGACGGTAACACGGAAGTGTACACGATGCCCTCTTCCGGCGGTGAGCCATTGCGTATCACTTACACGGCTACGAATAGCCGTGATGATCTGGGCGATCGCATGGGCCCGAACAATATCGTGATGACTTGGACACCGGACGGTAATGGTATTGTTTACCGCAACCGCATCAGCGATGGGTTCTCTGGTAAGTTATATACGGTAAATAAAGAAGGTGGCCTTTCCGAGGTGGTTCCCTTGCCCGAGGGCGGCTTTTGTAGCTATTCGCCCGACGGAAAACAATTGGCTTACAACCGGGTAATGCGTGAGTTCCGTACATGGAAATACTATAAGGGCGGTATGGCCGATGATATCTGGGTGTATAATCCGGAGAAGAAAAGTGTAGAGAATATCACGAACAATGAGGCGCAAGATATCTTTCCGATGTGGATTGGTGATGAGATCTATTTCCTTTCGGATCGGGATTACACGATGAACTTGTTCGTTTACAATACGAAGACAAAACAAACAAGTAAGGTGACGAACTTCACCGAGTACGACGTGAAATTCCCTAGCAGCTTCGGCAATACGATCGTTTTCGAGAATGGAGGCTATATCTATAAGATGGATGCGGCGTCGAAGAAACCGGAGAAAGTGAACGTAATCCTCGCCTCCGATAATGTCTACGCACGTAGCGAGATCAAGGATGGTTCCAAATATATCACGAGTGCCAGCCTCTCCCCAAAAGGTGAGCGTATGGTGGTGACAGCTCGTGGCGAGGTATTCAATATCCCGGTAGATAAAGGGGTTACGAAAAATATCACCCGTACTCCGGGAGCGCACGAACGTGACGCTCAATGGTCGCCGGACGGAAAACATATAGCATATATCTCCGACGCTACCGGCGAGACCGAGCTGTATCTCCAAGATTCCGAGGGGGGCGAGCCTACCCAGTTGACCAAGAATAACGATACGTATATTCGTACTTTCCAGTGGAGTCCGGATTCCAAGAAGATTGTCTATACGGATCGTAAAAATCGGATCAATCTTTTGGACGTATCTAACAAACAGCTAACAAATATCTCACAAAGTCTGTTAGGTGAAGCCCGCAACGTAAGTTTCTCTCCAGATAATAATTGGTTGACTTATTCCCGTGTGTCCGATAATAATTTCTCAATCGTCTATGTCTACGATATCGCGGGTAAGAAAGAATATCCCGTGACCGATAAATGGTACGAGTCTTATTCTCCGGTATTCAGTACGGATGGCAAATATCTGGTATTCACTTCCGCCCGTGATTTCAATCCTACGTATAGCCAAACGGAATGGAATCATGTGTATAATAATATGGGTGGCGTATATCTGGCGTTATTGTCTAAGGATACCGCTTCCCCGTTTATGGAAACGGATGCGGAGGTAGCCATTGAATCTACCCCGGCGAAAGCGGATGCCTCTAAAAAGGACGAGACAAAGAATGAGGCTTCTACTCCGGTCGTAAAGATTGATATAGAGTGTATTACGGATCGAATCGTTAAGCTCCCCTTGCCGGGATCGAATTACTACGATCTTTATTCCGATGGAACGAACGTGTATTATTTCACGAAAGGCGGCATGAAGATGTTTGACTTGAAGAAACAGAAAGAGGAAACCGTTAGCGATGCCGCTATGATGGTTGATCCGGCTGGCAAGAAAGCTGTTTTCTTTAAGGACGATCAACTATTCGTAACCGATATACCGAAGGGTAAAGCGGATTTAAGTAAGCCGGTTAATCTGGCGAATATGAAGATCACGGTAGACTATACGAAGGAATGGGCGCAAATCTTCGATGAGGCTTGGCGTGCTTTCCGGGATGGTTTCTATCTGGAGAATATGCATGGCAAGGATTGGAAGGCGATCAAGGAGAAATACGCCGCCCTTCTTCCTTACGTGAAAACACGTTTGGACTTGAATTATATTATTGGCGAGATGATCGGCGAGCTGGGAGTAGGGCATGCTTATGTGAACCCCGGTGAGGTGGAAAGTCCTAAACGGGTATCGATGGGTCTGCTAGGTGCTGAGGTTTCTCGGGATAAGAGTGGTTTCTTCCGCTTGGAAAAGATCCTGCCGGGGGCTTCTTGGAGTAAGGAATTACGTTCTCCATTGACAGAGCCGGGTGTTGAGGCGAAGGCCGGAGAGTATATCGTCGCTATAGACGGAGTACCTACGAATAGCGTGAACGATATGTATAAGTTGTTGATCGGGAAGGCGAACGTTCCGACCGAGTTGTCCTTGAATAGCAAGCCTCAGTTGGCGGGCGCTCGTAAGATCGTGGTCAGTCCGTTGGCGGAAGAATATTCTTTGTATCACTATAATTGGATCCAAGATAATATCAAGAAGGTAGATAAGGCGACGAACGGTAAGGTCGGTTATATCTATATCCCGGATATGGGGCCGGAAGGCTTGAATGAGTTCTCCCGCTATTTCTATCCGCAATTGGATAAAGAAGGTTTGATTATCGATGATCGTGCGAATGGCGGTGGAAATGTCTCCCCGATGATTCTGGAACGTCTGTCTCGTGAGCCGTATCGTTTGACAATGCGCCGGGGTTCTTCTTTGATCGGGACCGTACCGGATGCCGTACAGGTTGGCCCGAAAGTTTGCTTGATCAATAAGTATTCCGCTTCCGATGGCGATTTATTCCCGTGGGGCTTCCGTGCGCTTGGCTTAGGTAAATTGATTGGAACCCGTACTTGGGGCGGTATCATCGGTATTAGCGGCCCGCTTCCTTATATGGACGGTACGGATATCCGTGTGCCTTTCTTCACGAGCTATGATCCGAAGACGGGTAACTGGATTATCGAGAACCACGGTGTGGATCCGGATATCTTGATCGATAACGACCCCATCAAGGAATGGAACGGTGAGGATCAACAATTAGACCGTGCTATCGAGGAAGTCATGAAACAATTAAAAGAACGCAAACCGCTAGCCCCTGTCCCCGCACCAAGGGACTGGAGCCATAAATAATGAGAGGTTATTTGTAGAGATGGGGCACGCCTCGTCTCTACAAATAAATAGTAAACGGATTAAAAACTAGTAATCTATCTATGGAACGATTCGCAGCCATTGACTTTGAGACCGCTAATGGAAAGCGGAGCAGTATTTGCAGTATAGGTATCGCCATATTGGAGGATGACTGGGTAGTAGATAGCATTTATACCTTGGTACGTCCTACCCCTAATTTCTATACCCGTTGGACTACGGCTATACATGGGTTGAGCGCTGAGGATACGAATGATGCGTTATGTTTCGAGGAGGCTTGGGAAAGCATCGCCCCGAAACTAAAGGATCTCCCCCTTGTTGCCCATAACAGTCCGTTTGATGAGGGATGCCTGAAAGCCGCCCACGAGGTATATGACTTAGCCTATCCGAAATATCCCTTCTATTGCACTTGCCGTCTATCCCGGAAGATGTACCCATTTCTGGTAAATCATCAGTTGCAGACTGTAGCCGCCCACTGCGGTTACGACCTTACCCAACATCATAACGCCATGGCCGACGCTTACGCCTGTGCCCATATCGCCCTTACGATGATGCGGGAAAAAGAGGTCGATACCTTGGAGGCGCTTATGGCTTCCTGCTACTCTAGGTAACTATGGGGTGTTTTTCCCGGCTATTTTATCCACCACGACAGCGATAGCGCCATCTCCCGTCACGTTGCAAGCGGTGCCAAAACTATCCATGGCAATATAAAGGGCGATCATTAACGCTTGCAGTGTCTCATTGAATCCTAGCATACTTTGCAAGATACCCAAAGCGGCCATAATAGCCCCTCCCGGAACCTCCGGAGCCGCTACCATCGTAATTCCCAGCATCATGATAAATCCGCTGAAATTGGAGAAGGTAACCGGTTCTCCCGCCATGATCATGATAGCCATAGCGCAAGCTACGATTTTCATGGTGCTACCTGCCAGATGGATCGTGGCGCAAAGCGGAACGGTAAAGATCGCTATATTCTCCCGTACGCCATTCTTGACAGCCTGCGCCAGTGTCACGGGAATCGTGGCGGCGGAGGATTGGGTCCCCAGAGCCGTAGCGTAGGCCGGTAACATATTCTTCAAGAGGCGGAGCGGATTTTTCCCGGCTATGGCTCCGGCTATCGTGAATTGGATCAATAACAATAATACATGTAAGACAAAGATGACTATGATAACCTTGAGGAACATCGTGATAATACTCATGACTTGTCCGCTCACGGTCATGTTCAGGAAGATACCGAAAATATGGAGCGGTAATAACGGGATGATAACCACCTCGATTAGCTTAATGATAATTTCCTTGAAATCCGTGAAAGAGTCACGCAGGGTGGTTCCCGATATATTAGAAAGCCCTAGGCCAATCGTAAAGGATAGCAGCAAGGCTGTCATGACATCCATTAAAGGCGGCATATTTACCACGAAGTAAGGTGTCAGCATGAAATCTTCCGGATTCTCCATCGCCGTCAATTCCGTGTTGGTCGGTAGTATGTGCGGGAATATAGCCGATCCGCTCAGGAACGTGAAGAAACCCGAGAAGACTGTTGAACCGTAGGCGATCAAGGCGGTTATCAATAATAGCTTTCCGGCTCCTTTGCCCAGATCTCCGATAGCGGGAGTCACCAGCCCCAATATGATTAGAGGGATGGAGAACGATAGGAAGTTGCCGAACAATGAATTGAAGGTTACAAAGATACGTGCGATTCCTCCCGGTAAAAACTGGCCGAACAATACGCCGGCGGCGATAGCGATAACGACTTTAGTTAACAATGATACTCTGATCTTCTTCATGGTGTTGCTTTATTTTGAAGCCAATGGCGGCCATCGTAATACTCATCAACGGACTGATCAGGTTAAAGAAGCAATAAGGAAGATACGTCAGGGTCGCTACGCCTAATATCGTGGCTTGCGTCATGCCGCAGGTGTTCCACGGTACCAGCACGGACGTTACGGTTACGGAATCTTCCGTCGTACGGCTTAACAGGCGACTCTCATATCCTTTTTTCTTGTAGATATCCTTGAACATATTTCCGGTAAGGATAATAGATATGTATTGATCGGCCGTAACGATATTCAAGAATAAACCGGAGAATACGGTAGACGCCACCATGCCGACCCTCCGTTTCATAAAGCGCAGGAATACGGACGTAAGGCTTTCTAGCATACCGCTGGCCGTCATGGAACCACCGAAGCACATGGCGCAGATGATCAGCCAGATCGTATTCATCATACCCGCCATACCCCGGGTGGCGACCAAGCTGTTCAAGGCCTCGTTGCCCGTATCGATTTGGGTACTCCCGTAGAATGTCATGAATAATCCCTTAAACAGGGAGGAGGCATCCGCTACCGACGCTCCCGCTACCTCTTGCAATAAATGAGGCTGGAAAAAGATCGCGAGCACCCCCGCCATCGCTGTCGAGATAAACAAGGTGATCAAAGACGGTACTTTCTTGGCGATTAATATACCCGTTACCACCGGTACGATCAGTAGCCAGAGCGAGATATTAAAACTTTCGTTCAACGAGGCGGCGAACTCGGCTATTTGCCCGGATGCGTTCGAGGTATGCGTAAAACCCGCTATGGTAAAGATAATCAACGTGATCACCATAGACGGTATTGTCGTAAGCATCATATACCGGATATGGGAGAACAAAGGGGTATGCGTTACGGAAGAGGCTAATACCGTCGTGTCCGAAAGCGGTGAGATCTTATCCCCGAAATAAGCGCCCGAGATGATCGCCCCGGCTACCCACCCCGTAGCGAAGCCCTGTGCCTCACCGATACCCATCAAGGCGATACCGATCGTGGCGATGGTAGTCCACGAGCTACCGGTCATAACGGATACGACAGCGCAGATCACGCAACAAGAGGCCAGAAAGAAACTCGGATGGATAATTTGCATCCCGTAATAAATCAAGGTCGGGACGATACCGCTGATCATCCAGCTACCGGATAGAGCGCCAATCAACAATAGGATAATTATAGCTGTGGCCACTCCCAATATGTTTTTACATATCGCCTCTTCTATATCACGCCATTTGACTTTGCAGAAGATCATGGCCAAAAGGGAGGCGACCGCCGTGGTGGTAAGTAATACGACTTGGCTTCCGCCGCTCAACGCGTCGCTGCCAAAAGTGCGTATGGTTACAAACAAAAGAGCTACCAGCACGAGGATAGGCACTAGTGAAAGTAGAGGGGAGGGCATCTTCTTAAGATGATTTTCCATTGTTCATTCAGTCGCTTAAATAATGATGGTGCGAAAATACTAAAAATACCTTGAATAACGCTATGAATTATAGATTGATTTCCTTATTTCACAGTCTTTTGGACGATCTTATAACCGGTTGCCGCTATAAGAATGCTCATAAACGGGCTGACGATATTAAAGATGCAATAAGGGAAATAAGTCCAAGTAGATACGCCAAGGATTGTAGATTGTGTCATACCGCAAGTCGTCCACGGGATCAGCACGGAGGTGACGGTGACGGAGTCTTCCGTTGTCCGGCTAAGCAGGCGGCTCTCGAATCCCCGTTGCTTATATACTTCTTTAAACATTTCGCTGTTCAGGATGATGGCGATAAACTGGTCCGCCGTGCAGATGTTCAAGGATAATCCGGACACGACGGTAGAGGCGACCATGCTGGGACGGCCTCGCATGAAATGCAAGAAGATACGTGTGATGCTTTCCAGCATGCCGCTAGCGGACATGGCCCCGCCGAAACACATGGCGCAAATGATCAGCCAAATCGTGTTCATCATCCCGGCCATTCCCCGGGTAGAGACTAGAGAGTTCAGGGCCTCGTTGCCGGTCTGTATCTGCGTGCTGTCATAGAAAGTCATCAGCAGGCCTTTGATATAGGCGATAATCCCGCTATCCGTGATCCCGGAAATCTCCAATAAGGCGTTTGGCTGGAAGATCAAGGCGAATATTCCGGCGAGTATGGAGGAGGCGAAAAGCACCACGATCGAAGGTGTCTTCTTGGCGATCATGATTCCGGTAACGATCGGTACGATCATAAGCCAAGGCGTGATATGGAACGAGCCTTTCAAGGCTTCGGAGAAAGTGGCTATCTGGGATGCGTCCGCTGCCTCCCTCGAGAATCCGGCGATGCTGAATACGATCAGTGTGACGATCATAGAGGGAACGGTCGTATAAAGCATATACCGGATATGCGTGAAAAGGGGCGTGTCCGTTACGGAGGCCGCCAATACCGTAGTGTCTGATAACGGCGACATCTTATCCCCGAAATAAGCGCCCGATATAATCGCTCCGGCTACCCACCCCGTACTGAAGCCTTGCGCCTCGCCAATCCCGATCAAGGCGATCCCGATGGTGGCGATGGTAGTCCACGAGCTACCCGTCATAACCGATACGATACTGCATAGCAGGCAACAGGCCACGAGGAAGAAATCCGTTTGCATGACTTGCAACCCATAATAGATCAAGGACGGCACGATCCCGCTTACCATCCAACTGCCCGATAGGGTTCCGATCAATAAAAGGATGATGACAGACGGTGCGATCCCATAGATGTTACGGGCGATTTGCCCCTCGATATCTTCCCACTTGATCTTGCAATGAAAGACGGCGATCAAAGAGCAGATCGAGGTGGCTATCAATAAGACGATTTGGCTGGCTCCTCCAAGGGAATCGCCCCGGAAAATATAGATGGCTACGGCCAGCATGATGACTAATGTCACTACGGGTAGTAAAGAGATCGCGATGGAGGGTGTCCGGGGCTTTTCTGCCATGGGTTTATTCACGTCGTTTGTTATTTATCATGGATAATCCGAATAAATTCTTTATACGGACCTTCCTTGTGTTATCAATTCTAATTAATTTCGCTGCAAAAATAAAAAAGGATTTGGATAGGGGGGTAACTTATGGTAGTAAATAATCGGTTAGGCTATTTATTTGTCTTTTTGGGGATGAGTATGGCGCTATATGCCCAGCGAAAGACGGAAGTGATCCGTTATGGCGATCTGGATCAGTGGGTGGTACGTAAGATCACGGAATCGGCTATTATCGGGAAGGAGACAAAGACTCTTTACTGCGTTGGCCCTATGGATACGATTATCGGAAATAAACCTTTTGAGCCGAAAGCTTCGCCTTGGGGCAGTTCTAACGTGATGGCAAGGGTGAGCGGGATTACGAAAGCTAGCGTCAGTGTCTACCCCGAAAGACGGGATGAGGGGTATTGCGCACGGCTGGAGACGGGGATAGAATCGATCTCGGCGATGGGTATCATGAACGTGAAGGTGCTGGTCGGTGGATGCCTCTATCTCGGCCGTTTTCTGGAACCGGCGAAGAATTCTTCGGAGACGTGGGGGCAGATCGTTTGCGGTATCCCGTTTCACCAAAAACCTACGTCCTTGTTATTCGATTATAAGGTGAAACTCTCCGGTGATCCCAATCGTATTAAATTGAGTGGTTTTAGCAAGAGATCGGAGGTAAATGGCATTGATATGCCTTTGGTGAATCTCTTTCTTCAGAAGCGTTGGGAAGATAAGGACGGGAACATATATGCTAAGCGTATCGGTACGCTGGTAATCCGGATGGATGAAAATACGGATTGGGTAAACGATGCCAGTTTTACGATCTTATACGGCGATATCACGAAACGTAGCGATTATGAAGAATATATGGGGTTTCAACTCGGTGAGTCCGCCCGTTATAGCTTGAACAGCAAAGGCAAGAATGTGCCCATCCAAGAAATCGGCTGGGGAACGGAGGACGATGAGGTAACCCATATGATCTTAGAGTTCTGTTCCAGTCACGGAGGCTCATACATAGGGTCTCCGGGAAATACCTTTTGGGTAGATAATATCCGGTTGGGATATTGATCCTATTATCGTTGAAACCCTATGGTATTTGTCTCCGGTCTTGATACAGAAGCCAACAAATGAAGCGTAGCTTGTTTTATTCTATGGTTTCGTGATCAGAATATAATAGTCTGATATTAGCCTCTAATATTCTGAATCCACTCCCATGGTCGTGCGGCATACCATATTTGGGGCCAGATTTATAGCTCCCGATTCTTATATCATACATTATCTTCCCATCGGTTAAGAGTGATATAAAACGTTCAAATGATGGCTCTGTATATATATCGGCTTTATTGAAGTAGAAGAGTTCCTTACCTCCTTCTTTTTTCGTTTGGGCAGTTACATATAATAAGTTCTTTAGCTTCTTTGTTAGTGCTTTTTGAATGTCTTGATAGGTGTAACCTACGCTACAATCTAACAGCTCTTTTGTATTTAAGTCAAATACTCCTATTAATATTGTCTTGGCGACAGGGTTGTTTAGGAGTTTAAAAGAATATTTCTTCATATATGTGTTATAGCTATTTGCAAACATAGACGTATGCAAGCTATTTATAGATGGTGCATCTTCATAAGGTGTGCCAAATTTATCTTTTAAATAAGCATTCGCGCGTTTGGGAAATGAGGGGCTTTTAGTGAATAGGGTAACGTAAGAGCATGAAGCGCCGCGATGAGATTTTATTTCGAATCCAGCTAAATCGGGCTCGTCTAAATTGTTCTCGACAACTCCGATGTAATCTTCAAATGTTTTTCCAATCCCAGTATTGTTGGCTCTATTGCTTGGAACATATTCCAAGGATTTAACCTCTTTGAACTTTGAAATAATAAAATCCTTATTCTCCATAACGTATTATATTAAATATGAGTAAGTCAATAATATCTCTATCTTTGGAAAAATCTTCCTCTGATATGAATAGCTGTTCTATGGTAATGTTGAAATAGTGGCATATTTTATAGATCTGACTAAGGGTGTACTTATGTGGAAATTTAGGGCTTTCTATACTCCCTATTAAGCCCGGAGCCACTTCGAGGAGATTCGACAACTCTTTTTGGCTAACATTGTTGGCCTCTCTTAGCTCCTTTATCTTAAGGATGATTTCAAGTTGATACTCGGTCTTTCTAATCATTATTGTTATTTTTGCCCAAAAATATAGTTTTATATATGCTTATGTACTCACAATATGTGAGCAATTGAGTATATTTGCACTCACATAATATAAGTAAGGAAGGTATGTACAAAAGAACGATTGATAATAGGTGGAGCTTTAAGGATGCCGATACCAAAGAATTTACTCATTGCTATCATGCGTATCCTGCGATGATGATTCCCCAAGTAGCAAGAGCTCTAATAGAGGAATATAAGCCAGAGGATGGAGTTGAGCTACTTTTTGATCCATATATGGGAAGCGGTACATCGTTAGTTGAGGCTTCTATAAAAGGTATAAACGCGATAGGAACAGACCTTAATCCATTGGCTAGATTGATGAGCCATGTAAAAACAACCCATTATGATTTATCTTGTATCAGAGATACTTTTTCAATGATGCAAGCCTTGTTCTTTGAGTATTCTGAAGATAAGGTCAAGAATAAGAATTTCGATAATATTTCTAATTATACTTATTGGTATT
>ENA-ORUO01003245-ORUO01003245.1-human-gut-metagenome-genome-assembly--contig:-NODE-3245-length-11243-cov-3.084734_pt1 | contig 11243 bp, 9 predicted proteins | sample MGYA00242082_ERZ509215 | MGnify/ENA primary metagenome ERZ509215 (study PRJEB26280, sample SAMEA2338829) | human gut metagenome | biome: human gut; feature: human-associated habitat; material: faeces... | reverse complement strand
TGTCACCTTTTTCGAGATCGCTCTCCGAAATGCTTACGATAGGAACCTCGCTAACCATTGGCAGAAGGGTCAGCATTGGCTGTTTGACCAACAATCACCGGTGAATCGGCCCATTCCACGCCGAACGAGCTCCGGCAAACCTTTCGACGCGAATGCTCTCAGCGGCCGCGCCAACGCCTGTCGAACGATTCCTAGCCAAAACTCCATGCCCAGCCATTGCGCGGTAGCATGGTGCCACTCGACTTACCATCTACTTCCGGTTACGCAGGGCGTGGAGCATGGCGACGAACACGATAACGATGACGATGACCACAGCCATGATCGCGTAGTCAATCTATGCGCCGGTCACGGTGGCGGCGGCATAGCCGGCGGAACCCACCTTGCCCGAGCCGGACTGGAACACGGAGATCACGGTAGCCCACCACAGTGGTGCCGGCCGCACCCGTGAACTGCTGCAGCGTGGAGAACATCGCGTTGCCGCCAGGAAGATGCTGCGCTGGCGGAAGCGACGGCGCAGCCATGCGCTGAGCGGCACAGTAATCGACACGACCAGCAGATAGCCGGTGGTGAGCCATTGGATGGTGGCCTCGCTGATGTGGAGCACGCCCATCAGCTGCGGGAACAGCACATTCATCACGGTTTCGGTCAGGATGCCGAAGAATGCGAGTGAGTCGACGGCCACGATCGCGCAGATGAGTTTGCCGGGGATGCGTTCGTCGCGGGCCGATTGCATCGCGGCGTCTGCCGCTGAGATAGTGCCCGAGGTCTGGGGCTGAGTCTTCAGAGTTACCGATTGTTCAAAAGTCACACTGTAACAATAACACTACGGAAAGCGATTACCATAAAGCGTGCTCACAGTCGCCCATCATGCGGACTTTTCGAAAACTGTTGATAAATAGCCATTTTCCGCAAGGAATCCTTGCAGAACACTATGATTCAGAACATCTATTAGTATGACGTAAATCACATTATGAACTATTTAAGGTAAGCGCTTACAGTTCGGCATGGGAGACTCCTCGTCACGATATGAATGCGCTACAGTCACTATCGATTGATACGCACGCCCCATCGACTACGCGATTTCGCCGTCGCCGTACGCGCGTTCGGAGGCTCGCAGACACGGCTTGCCTTGCACCACCTCGACCTGCGAGGGCGGCGCGTCATCGCCGGCGCGCTTGGCCTGGATCTGTTCGAACAGCATTCGGAAGGATCGCTCCCCCATGTCCAGGAAGTTCTGGGTGTAACTGGTCAGCGCCGGATTCCACATGGCACCGAAGTTGCGGTCGTCAAAGCCTACGACGCTCACGTCAGCAGGCACGCGGCGACCAACCTCCCTTAGACCCCGGATCACAGCGATGGCGGTCTCGTCGTTGCCGGCGAAAATCGCAGTCACATCACCACGACGGCCCAAGGTGCGCCCAGCCTTGACCGACTCCTCCAAATCATCGTCGGGCACGATGATTGGGTCAGGTGCCGTGACGCCGCGCTCCTTGAGCGCGTCACGCCACCCATTGGTGCGGGTGTTATCGGTCGGACCTTCCGGACGCCCCACATGGAACACGGTGCGATGGCCGAGATCCAGCAGATGCATGGTCATCCAACGGCCGCCATCCCTTTCGGCGTTGATGACCTGGTATTCGCCGTCGCCGAAGCTGCCACCCACCACGACCATCGGCATATCTTTGGGAATGTATTCCAGTGCGGCGATGCCGGCCCGGTCGTACTCGTAGACGATCACGCCCGCCGGCCTGATCGACAAACCCATGCGCACGCGAGCCTTGACGGAGTCCATGTCGGACTCGTCCAAAGAAACAATATTGAGCAGGAACCGACGTTTACGGGCGGCGGCCTCCACCCCATGGTTCGTTTCGGACGTGGAGAAGGCGGAAGGATTGGCCGCGAACACCACCACGGAGTCCATCTCCCGGTTCGACAGAGCGCGCGCCACAATGCTCGGCTCGTAGCCCAGCTCCTTGATGGCCTTGGCGATGCGTTCACGCTTGTCTTCGGTGACATTGACGGTGCCGTTGAGATACCGGGAGACGGTCGGTGCCGAGACTCCGGCCAGTTTGGCCACGTCCTTGATCACCGGCCGGGTGCGGCCCGCACTTCTCGCCATCCTTGTCTCCCCTGTTGTTGTCAGTTGTTGTTATTGCGTACGTCAAGGAGAACCGGCATCACCATGGCAGTCATCCAGTCACACCCATATCCGTTCAGCCGCGCTCCGACTCCGGTTCTCCGTTTTTGCCGCGATTCATTGTAGTTCATGACGGGGAACCTATACCCAAATCGATAACTTCGTGAAAACCGTACGCTGAGTTGCGGTGAGTGTACGGTTTCCGCGAAATCATCCCTTATTTCGTGAAGAACGTACACTGAATCGTCGTCAACGTACGGTTTTCACGAAATGGGGCCTCATCTCGTGAAGAACGTACACTGAGTCATTCTGAGCGTACGGTTTTCACGAAATGGCAGCTGATTTCGTGAAGAACGTACGCTGAAGATGCCCCCGGTGTCACTGATGACTGTTTTCGGTATGGAAGGCGGCGCAGCAAGGTGTCCTAGGCTAATATCGCCTCCGACAAGACCGTCGGCAAAGCCGTCGACGTCGATTCAAGTTATCCACAGCAACAATTCGCGTGACATAGTATCCACATTTGCCGGTTGAGCTTGTGCAACGATCAAAATCACCCTTAGCGTCGAGATATGAAAGAACACAAGGAAGTTTCTGCACTGCTGCAGCAGGCGAAGCAGGAGCGTCGCTGCTGCTATGGCACCAGTGATGCGCAACGGCGCGCCCTGAAACGTCGCCTGCATGCCGGGGAGCTGGTGTCACCGTATAAGAACCTGTACGCCGACCGAACACTTTGGAACACCATGACCAGAGAGCAACAGTCATTGCAGGTCATACGTGCGTTGTCCGCAATCCACCCTCAGTGGGTATTTGCGGGGTTGAGTGCGGCGTGCGTATACGGACTGCAGCACAACTATTCCCTGCACGACGGCACAGTGCACATCGCCTCGAAGTCCGGCATCGGCGGCGGAGACGAGGCGCGTCTCAACCGCATCTATATCAATCGGATTCCGACGCGGAAGCATAACGGCATTCTCTTGACGACTCCGGCGCGAACGCTGCTCGACTGCGCGGCATTCCCATTCCCACAGGCGCTGCCCATATACGATTCGGCTCTGAGAAAGTCCCTGACGACCATCGAAGAGGTGCAGTCGCTGATGATTCAAAGCGTCTGCGACGAGGTCTCCGTGACCAAGCTGCTGAAGTACGCGGATCCCCTGAGCGAAAACGGCGGCGAATCATTGATGCGTGGCCAGATCACCGAATTGTCTTTCGGCATCCCCCTGCTGCAGGTGCAGTTCATGAATCCCGACAATCCCGCAATGTCATATCGCGTCGATTTCTGTTGGAAGCTCGCAGACGGCCGCATCATCGTGGCAGAATACGACGGCATGGCCAAATACGCCGACATCAGCAACAAGAATCGCGCAAGCCTCCAGGCGAAAATGGAGTACGACCGCAGACGTGATCGGCATCTCCGGGAACAGGGCGTCACCGAAATCGTCCATGTGTTCTATGAGGATCTGCTACGCCCCATCAATCTTGAGACCAAGCTGCTCAAGGCCGGTGTGCCCAAAATCCGGTGAAGATAGGCCCCATTTCGTGAAAACCGTACGCTTACGACGACTCAGCGTACGATTTCCGCGACATGAGGCCATACCTCGTGAAAACCGTACGCTCAGAACAAGGCCGTCAGAAGGTCGACTAGACAACCTCTTAACTACCGAATGGTATCTAAAGAACGGCGATATTCCGCCAGAAACGCCGAGAGCGGAATAGTCCCCTTGCGTTTGTCATCGGACTGCGTTATTCTGAAACCGGTTTCAGAAAGAAGCCGATAAACAAAACTCAAAGCCCCAAGGTTTTGACCAACGAAAGGAAACATGATGTCTCTCAAGGATTCCATGATTCGCGGTCTGGCTGTGTACGGCCTGAGCTCCATGAGCCAGTGCGGTCGCGCCAACAGCAGCACGCTCGTCGACCTGATCAACAAAGCCAACAAGAACGCTCGCTGAGCCATCGGCTCCGGTCCGGCAATCCAATCAGATTAGCCACGGACCCCATAACAACAAAGCTTAAACAACAATCGCAAAGCCGCTCACGGCGATGCGCAAACGAAAGGTAATGATTATGTCTCTCAAGGATTCCATGATTCGCGGTCTCGCCCTCTCCGGTATGGATGCCATCGCCCGCGCCGGCTACGCCGACTCCAAGATGTTCGCCGACATCATCAACGCCGCCAACAAGGACGCTCGCTGAATCTAGCGAACAATCCCGTTCATGAGATTGCATGACACATACGAAGGCAATCCCCCTCAGGCCGCAATCGGCCGGCACACCACAATAATTGAATAACGCAATAATTCAACACAGTAAAACTGAACAATAACCGGGACAACGGGGTCCATATATTCTTTCTTTTCCCATCGTGCGTACGCCGCGCCAGCACAGGTTCACATACGATGCACACGGCCGCCAATACACGATGCGTCATCATCAACGCCCTCACCGCATCATGAGATACTCCCCCGCCCGTTGTCCACACTGTTGCCTCTACAATGCCTGTGATGCACGCCGAACGGCATCCTGCACAGTGACTGAAGAACGAAACACCAAGGGACGGAAATGGATAACGAACTCTTCGAAAAGGCGCCGATTCCGGAGGCGTATTTCTCGCTGGCGATGCCCGTGGTGCTCAGCATGCTGGTCACCTTGGTGTACAACATGGTCGACACCTATTTCATCGCGCATACGGGAAACACCGATATGGTGGCGGGCGTCTCCCTCACCGCGCCAGTGTTCACCGTGATGATCGCCCTCGGCGACATCTTCGGCCTCGGCGGCAGTTCGGTCATCTCGCGCTTGTTCGGCCAACACCGGTTCGCCGACGGCAAGCGACTCAGCGCGTTCTGCTTCTATGCCGCCATCGCCACCGGCCTGCTGATTCTGGTGCTGGGCCTGGCGTTCCGCGACCCGATGCTCGCGCTGCTCGGCGCCACTGACGACACTTGGCAGTATGCCTCCGACTTCTACACACTGATCATCGTCGGCTCGCCGTTCATCATCGTGTCGATGACGCCGTCCAACCTGCTGCGCACCGAAGGCCACGCCGTGCAGTCCATGATCGGTTCGGTGGCCGGCACGGCGGTCAACATCGTGCTCAATCCCCTGTTCATCCACGGATTCGGCTGGGGTGCTGCGGGTTCGGCCGGTGCCACCGTGATCGCCAACATCTGCACCGACGCCTATTTCGTCTGGTTCACGCTGCGTCACAGCAGCAACCTGTCCATCGACCCGCGGACCGTCATCGACCGCGCGCGCCGGCGTCTGGCGGTCACGGCCCGGGAGGTCGGGAGCATCCTCGCCATCGGCATCCCCTCGGCGATCACGAACCTCACGCAGAGCGTCGGCATCGTCATGATCAACCTGTTCCTGCTCCCCTACGGTACCGACGCGGTAGCCGCGATGGGCATCGCGCTGAAAGTCATCATGATCGCGGTGCTGGTTTTCGTGGGATTCGCGTTCGGCGCGCAGCCGCTGATCGGCTACAACTACGACGCCCGCAATATGCCTCGACTGCGCGGCATTCTGCGTTTTTCCTACCTGTTCCTGTCCCTGTTCGCCCTGGTGATGACCGTGGTGCTCAGCCTGTCTGACCGTCTGCTGATGGGATTCTTCATCGAGGACGCCACCATCATCACGCTGGGCGCCGGCATGCTGCGGGTTCAGCTGCTGAGCCTGGTGTGCGTAGCCGTCGTGATGGTCACGACCTGCACCTTCCAGTCCGCAGGCAAGGCGGTCGGCGCCTTTGTGCTGTCGATCAGCAGGCAGGGTGTGATGCTGGCGATTACCCTGTTCGTCGGCTCCCGGCTGGCCGGCTATCAGGGTGTAATCGCCGCGCAGGCCATCGCCGATCTGCTGACCGCGATTGTGGCGGTCATCCTGTTCGTCGTGATGTTGCCTGAGCTGCGCAGTCGGAAAGCTCGCTGATAGAGCAACACGAGGTTTAGCAGACACGCATTCGGAGAGCCAATACGCTGCGTAATATTGCGCGCGATATTGCGCAATGGGAGGCGGTGCCGTTTTGTTGGACTCATCGTTGATTCCATCACCACCAATCATGTCACAAGACCGAGCTCGCGTCGACGATCCATGATACCAGTTCCACGATGCCGGTGTCGCTATCTTTGCGATACACGGCGGTCAGTTCGCCGCAGCTCACGGTTTCCAGTGTGGCGCGCACGTCTTCCTTTCCGGTACTCGCTCCCGCTGCGGGAGCTGTCTCGCATAGCGAGACTGAGGGTGGTTCTCAGCGCTGCCCCCCAGTCGGGCGAAGCCCGCCAGCCCCCGCCAGCGGGAGCCTGCTCACAGTTGTAGGGTTCGTACGATTTGTTCGGTGGTGCGGGTCACGTTGGCGGCCGCATCGGCCAACAGCTCACTAAGGCTGGCGGCTCCGGGCGCGATGCCGAATACCGCGTCGATGCCGACCTCATGCAGCTCATCGATGCCGGTGCCAATATGCCCGGCTACTGCGATGACCGGCTTGCCGTGGCGCTTGGCGGTTTCGGCCACGCCGGCCGGCGGCTTGCCGAACTTGGTCTGGAAGTCGATGGAGCCTTCGCCGGTGAACACCACGTCAGCCCATTGCGCGGCCGCATCGAGTCCGGATTGTTCGATGACGATGGCGATGCCCGGGCGGAATTCGGCGTTTAGGAAGCCCTTCAGCGCTGCACCGATGCCACCGGCCGCGCCGGCACCCGGCACGTCGTTCACGGCAACGCCGAGCTGGCTGTCGATTACCTGCGCAAAATGCGCGAGGGCGGCGTCCAATGTGGCGACATCATCTTTGGACGCGCCTTTCTGCGGGCCGAACACGGCGCTGGCGCCGGTGGGGCCGGTCAGCGGGTTGGTCACGTCGCAGGCGGCGGTGATGGCGACGTTCTTGAGAGCCGGGTCCATCGTGCTGATATCGATGGTGGCCAGATCGGCGAGAGCCGCTCCCCCGTGCTTAAGGTCGTTGCCGTTCCCGTCCAGAAGACGAACGCCAAGGGCCTGCAGAAGTCCGGCACCGGCGTCGTTGGTGGCGCTGCCGCCGAGCCCGACGATGATGCGCTTGGCTCCGGAACGGACGGCGGCGAGCATGAGTTCGCCGGTGCCGTAGGAGGAGGCGATCAACGGGTTGCGTTCTTTGGCTTCAAGCAGTGCCAGTCCGCTGGCTTCGGCTGTCTCGACCACGGCGGTCGTGCCGTCGGCGAGCAGACCGAAGTGGCCTTCGACAGGCCGGCCGAGCGGGTCGTGGACCGGCACGGCGTGCATCGATCCGCCAGTGGCGTCGACAAGCGCGCGTGCGGTGCCTTCACCGCCGTCGGCCATGGGAAGGCAACGGACCTCGGCATCGTGGTCGGCATTCTCAATCCCCTGAGCCATCGCCCGGGCCGCCTCCATGGCGGTCAGGCTCTCTTTGAAGGAGTCAGGGGCGCATAAGTATCGCGTCATGCTTCGAGCATACCGCACGACACGACGAAACGGTAAACGTTTTCCGTAATTCGCTTGATTATTTTTTTGTTCAGAATTCAGGCTTTCCAATCCACAATGCTACTATTGCAAGCAAAAATGCGATATCGTTTCGGTAAACGTTTAGACACGTTTTCCGTTTCAGGGAAGAAAAGGATCGATTCGATCGTGGCTGTACAGAACGATAAGGCGCAATCGCCAGCGACATTGATGGATGTCGCCAAAGAAGCCCAAGTCTCCATCGCCACCGCATCCCGCGTGCTCAACGGCAGCACCCGCAAGGTACGCAACCAATCGTATGTCAAGGTGATGGAAGCAGCCACCAAGCTCAACTATCGTCCCAACGCCTATGCTCAGGCAGTGGCCAAAGGCACCGCACCGAACATCGTGCTGCTGGTCTCCGATATCTCCGATCCCTACTTCGCATCCGTATCGCAAGGCGTGGTCAAGGCGGCGGCCGAACGCGGCATTTCCGTGACCATCGGCGTGGCAGCCACCCCGCACGAAGAGTTGGAGGCGGTGCGTAAGTCCGTATCCACCAGGCCGCGCGGCATCATCATCTCCGAAAGTGAATACACCGACGCGCCGGAACGCCAGGCGTTGCAGACGGAACTCACCCAGTACGAAGCATCCGGCGGACGTGCCGTGTTCGTGCTCAACCGCAACCTGCCCTTCCCGGCCGTGGACGTGGCGAACGATGTCGGCGCGCGCGCCATCGCAAAGCTGATCGTCGATTCCGGGTATACGCGCCCTGCGATTCTCAAGGGCGATGACGCACATCGCTCCTCCAAAGAACGACTGGCCGGTGTGATGGAAGTGCTGGACGAGGCAGGCATCACCGTGGATCCGAAAGCCGTGGCGAATGGTAAGTTCAGCCGTACCGACGGCTATGCGGCCGTCATGCAAATGGCCCGATCCGGACTGCTGAAGCCGGGCGAAGGCGCACTGTACGACGGCAAAGGCATCGATTCAATCATCGCGCTCAACGACGTGATGGCCATCGGTGCGATGACCGCGTTGCGCGCCAACGGCATCGAGCCGGGTCAGGAAATCGGCGTCACCGGTTTCGGCGACATCCCCTACTCCGCCGACGTGTTTCCGCCACTGACCACCGTGCATCTGCCGCTGGCCGAAATGGGCCAGGCCGCCGTGGACAGCATCCTGTCCAACCGCGATGACGGGGAGGCCACCGGCGGCACTGCCAACCGCCTGATCTACGTGCAAAGCGCCCCGGACGTAGTCCTACGCGGTTCCCTCCCCCGCCGGTAAAACAAAAATAGCTCCCTCTGACGGTGTAACCACAACTAGCGAACAGGTAATGGCGACTGCCGCGCACCATACCACCGACTCATACACCGACGAAATCGAAGAACTGTTCGATTACCGAGTCATTGAGCAACCGGCCACGACGAGTGGGCACCACTCGATGATTATCGGATACGGCAATCAGGCCTTCGCTGACCATTGGGGCGAGTTGGTCAACCGAAACGGTTCGGAGAGTCTGGGGCGTGCTGCTCATACCCGCATCGTTGATGGCGCGGTTGATGCGGCCGAGATCGAGTCCCTCGTGCAGGCGCAGCCCGAGCATGATGAGCTCTTCGAGGTTTTCCTCGGGAGTGATCGTCTCGCTATCGGCCCACGGCACACGGTTCTCGTTGATGGCCGTGCCCCACAAACGCGGGTGCGCGATGTCCCAGCTGCGCAGACCGTGTGAGACAGAAACCACCCCCAGTCCGGCATCCGCCGGACAGCCCCCGCCAGCGGGGGCTGTCAGCGAAGCTGACTGGGGGTGGTCAGCCTCGGTCACCGCGTTGTAGTGGGAGTGGGCACCTGGCCCCAGGCCGGCCCAATCGACGTTGCGCCAGTAGCCGAGGTTGTGCTGACTTTCGTATCCGGGGCGGGCCCAGTTGGAGACCTCATACCATTCGAGGCCGGCGGCGGCGAACAGGTCGTCAGCGATCTCGTATTTAGCTGCCTCGTCATCGTCATTGGGTTTGGGCAACGTGCCGGCGGCAATCTGACGGCCCATTTTCGTGGTCGGCTCCACGGTCAGTGCGTAGGCGGAGATGTGGTTTACGCCAAGATCGATGGCGGTCGTGACCGAGGTGCGCCAATCGTCCAGGCTCTCCCCCGGTGCACCGTAAATCAGATCCACGCTGGAGCGCAGGCCGGCCTTATTGGCGGCATTAACGCCTGCGGCCACGTTGGCCGGCGTATGCGTGCGGTCGAGGGTTTTGAGCACGTGCGGCACGGCAGATTGCATGCCGAAGGAAACACGGGTGAAGCCGCCGGCAGCGAGCTCATTGATGTAATACTCGTTGACCGTGTCCGGATTGGCTTCGGTAGTGATTTCCGCGTCGGGCGCGATGCCCCAGATCTTGCGGACGGCATCGAGCATGGCGACCAGATCGCGGGCGGCGAGAATTGTGGGGGTGCCGCCGCCGAAGAACACGGTGGAAACCGGCGGCTCCTCGATGCCGTGGTCGAGCTGCCACTGCTTGGTCAATTTCATTTCCCGAATGACCATATTGGCATAGTTGCCGCGCGAGGCCCCCGCACCAAGATCCGTAGCCGTGTAGGTGTTGAAGTCGCAGTAACCGCAGCGCCGCAAGCAGAACGGGACGTGGATGTAGACCTCGAACACTAGCCCTCGGTCTTCTGAGCGGCGCGGATCTTGTCTTTGGTGTCGCGGTCGTTGGAGTCCTCGCCGGTGGACAGGGCTGCGATGAACGCCTCCTGCGGCACCTCCACATGGCCGAGCATCTTCATGCGCTTCTTGCCAGCCTTCTGCTTTTCGAGCAACTTGCGCTTACGGGTGATGTCGCCGCCGTAGCACTTGGCGAGCACGTCCTTGCGTAACGCACGAATGTTCTCACGTGCGATGATGCGCGAACCAATCGCAGCCTGAATCGGAATCTCGAACTGCTGACGCGGAATCAGACTACGCAGTTTCTTGGTCATCATCACACCGTACGAATACGCCTTATCGCGGTGAACGATGGCACTGAACGCATCGACCTTCTCGCCCTGAATAAGGATGTCCACCTTGACCAAATCGGCGGACTGCTCGCCATCCTCATGGTAATCAAGGGAAGCGTAGCCCTTGGTGCGGGACTTGAGCTGGTCGAAGAAGTCGAACACGATTTCCGCCAGCGGAATGCGGTAGTGCATCTCGACACGATCGGTGGAGATGTACTCCATCGTGCCCATAATGCCACGGTGGTCCTGGCACAGATCCATCACCGCACCGATGAATTCCTTGGGCGTGATGATGTCGGCGGCAACCATCGGCTCGACAATCTTCTTGATTTTGCCGTCCGGGAATTCGCTCGGGTTGGTCACATGATGCTGGCTGCCGTCCTCGGCGGTCACGTCGTAGGTGACGTTCGGGGCGGTCTGGATCAGGTCGAGGCCGAACTCGCGGGAGAGTCGCTCGTTGACGATTTCCATGTGCAGCAGACCCAGGAAGCCGCAGCGGAAGCCGAAGCCTAGGGCCACGGAGGTTTCCGGCGTGTAGATCAGGGCGGCGTCGTTGAGCTTGAGCTTGTCGAGTGCATCACGCAGTTCGGGGAACTGGGCGTTGTCGATCGGGAACAAACCGGCGTAGACCATCGGCTTCGGGTCGCGATAGCCGGGCAACGGCTCGGCGGCCGGG
>ENA-ORUO01003228-ORUO01003228.1-human-gut-metagenome-genome-assembly--contig:-NODE-3228-length-11299-cov-3.712647_pt1 | contig 11299 bp, 10 predicted proteins | sample MGYA00242082_ERZ509215 | MGnify/ENA primary metagenome ERZ509215 (study PRJEB26280, sample SAMEA2338829) | human gut metagenome | biome: human gut; feature: human-associated habitat; material: faeces... | reverse complement strand
TCAGTTATTTCCTGATTGCGGGTGCAAAGGTAGTTACTTTTATTTAATTTGCAAGTGTTTCGTAGAAAAAAGTTCCAATTATTTTTCCTCTTTATCGCTTGTTTCTTGATTATCAGTAGTTTCTACTTCATCATATTTTATTCTTTCTTTGTTGATAATAAAGCGTTGATAGTAGGAAAGCATCAAAGTGGTCAGAGGCAAGGCAATGATCATACCCAGCATTCCCATTAATGAACCCCATATAGAAAGGGATAAAAGGATGATGGCAGGATTCAGCCCCGTAATTTTTCCCATGATTTTGGGGACGAGGAAAGTATCCTGTATAATTTGGACGATAGCGAAGACTGCCAGTGCGCATGCTATAATAATCCAGAAATTCTCTCCCGTATCGGCAGCTTTAAGGATCGCCAATAGGACCGTAGGGAGGAAACCGATGATTTGCAGGTAAGGAACCATATTAAGCGCTCCAATGAAAAGCCCTAGAGCGATAGCCATCGGAAAATCGATAATAAGGAAGCCTATACTGAACAGAATACCCACACAAAAGGCAACCAGTGCCTGGCCACGGAAATATCGGTTCATGCCGTCCTGTACATCATGTACGAGGTTGGATGCGAAGGTACGATACTTGTTGGGCAGCAGATGCAGCCATCCTTCGGCTATGACTTCATAATCCAGCAATATAAAGATTACATATAATAATATGATAAAGGAGGCGAGAATGCTGAACAGGATATTGAGCGACTCCGCAAGCAGGGCCCACACTCTGGGCACCGTATCTTTGATGGCTGCAAGAATATTCTCTTCGCTTAATATACGGTTGAGCGCCTGAAGATCAATATTCTCATGAATGAATTCGGAAAGATTCTTGGGCACATTATTCCCGGCTCCATTGGTGAGGTAGGTTACCAGTAAGTCATTCATCCTGCCTATTTCCGAAACCATGGGAGGCACCAACAAATAAAATAAGGATACTCCGACAAGAGTAATCAGAAACAAGGCGCAGAAGATAGAAACAATACGGCTCTTTAACCGTAGCTTATATTGGAAAAACTTGACTAACGGGTAAACCATGTAGGCAATCAGCCAAGCTATAAAGAAAGGTAATAACACTCCGCTGAGCCGTTCCACAAGCATTAGTATCCCTACCACCAGTACACATCCGATGGAACCACGTATAAAACTGTCGAATGTTATCTTCTTTCTTTCCATATATGTTTTAATATAGAGTTTATATCTTCTGTCCGTCCTCTCCCCGTGCACGGAGGTAGCACTCCCTGCAAAGCGGCTCGTATTCGGCTGTCTCTCCTAAAAGTACCTGCTTGTCATTCTTGACGGTACGATGAGAGAAAGATGCCAGGTCACCGCACTTCACGCAGATAGCATGAACCTTGGAGACCTCGTCGGCAATGGCACATAATTGAGGCATCGGTCCGAAGGGATTCCCTTTGAAGTCCATATCCAGTCCGGCGATGATGACACGGATGCCGTTATTGGCAAGCTGTCTGCATACGTCAATCAGTCCGTCATCAAAGAACTGTGCTTCGTCGATGCCGACTACATCTATTTCAGAAGTGAACAACAGGATACTTGCCGATGAATCGATAGGGGTGGACGCGATGGAATGACTGTCGTGTGATACCACGTCTTCTTCCGAATAACGGGTGTCGATGGCCGGTTTGAATATCTCTACACGCTGGCGTGCAAACTTGGCTCTCTTCATTCTGCGAATCAGCTCCTCCGTCTTTCCGGAGAACATTGAACCGCAGATTACCTCTATTCTACCTCTTCTTCTGGTCTCTTGTATGTGGTCTTCTGAAAATAATACCATGTGATTTTTGTGCTTTCTTGATTAAATAAATGAGTGGACAAAGGTAAACAATTCGATGTACAAGAACTGTTAAATTATCCATTATTTTAAGTTATTGCATAAATTATTCCTACATTCGCACCATAATAACAATGGATGGAAATGAAACAGAAGCTATTAACAGATATTGAGCTGGATGTTCATGAGCTGAAGCTACTCATGAATACGTTTTCTAAAGAGCCGACTCAGACTTTGTCTGAACTGTTGAAGCGGAGCATCCTACGTATGCAGGAGCGTTTGGAACAGTTGTCGGAAGAGATAAGTGCTGTGCCGGTGGAAGCCTCGTCTTCTCCTGTAGCGGAAGCGGAAAATGAAGCCCCCATTGTCGAAGAACAAGCCCCTGTAATAGAGGAAAACGAATGTCCGGTGATAGAAGAACCGGCCGTGGAAGAGAATGAAGCGACAGCACCGGGAGAAGATGAACCTGTGATAGTACAGGAACCGCAGACTGTTGTGGAAGAAACAGTAATTGAGGAACCTGTTGTCGAAGACGAAATGGAAGAGAAAGAAGCGGAAGATGAGTCGGAAAACGACGAATCGCTTCTGATAGAGGAGCCGAAAGCTGCCGTATTGGGCGAAAGCATAAAGATGGCTGCCGGATTACGTCATTCCATCAGCCTGAATGATTCTTTCCGTTTCTCACGTGAGATATTCGGCGGAGACCCTGAACTGATGAACCGTGTTATCGAGCAGATATCAGTCATGAGTTCTTATAAGACTGCCGTGGCATTTCTTGCCTCGAAAGTCAGCGTAAACGAAGAGAATGAGGCGATGACCGACTTTCTGGAGTTGCTAAAAAAGTATTTTAATCAATCAGCATAAAAGTTTATGGGAAAGTTATATGTAGTACCTACGCCGGTAGGAAATCTGGAGGACATGACCTTTCGGGCAATCAAGGTGCTGAAAGAGGTCGATCTGATTTTGGCAGAGGATACACGTACTTCCGGTATTTTGCTGAAACACTTTGAAATAAAGAATGCAATGCAATCTCACCACAAATTTAATGAACATAAAACGGTGGAAAGTGTTGTTAATAGAATAAAGGCAGGTGAAACTGTGGCATTGATTTCGGATGCCGGAACACCCGGGATTTCTGATCCGGGATTTTTGGTAGTCCGCGAATGTGTGCGCAACGGTATCGAAGTGCAATGTTTGCCGGGAGCGACAGCTTTTGTTCCGGCATTGGTAGCATCGGGACTGCCGAATGAAAAGTTCTGCTTCGAAGGGTTCCTCCCTCAGAAGAAAGGACGACAGACACGACTGAAGGCATTGGCAGAAGAACATCGTACTATGGTGTTTTATGAATCGCCTCACCGCTTGTTGAAAACGTTGACACAGTTTGCCGAATATTTCGGCACTGAACGTCAGGCAACCGTGTCTCGCGAAATTTCCAAACTCCACGAAGAAACCGTTCGGGGAAGTTTGGCGGAATTGATAGAACACTTTACCGCTACCGAGCCCCGGGGCGAGATTGTGATAGTATTAGCAGGAATAGACGATTAAAATAACTTCATTTAAAAACGTAAAACGTAAACGTATGAAAAAGTTAGCAGTTTTATTTATGTGCGCAGCCATGTTGGCTTCGTGTGACTTTAAAGGTGGAAGCAAAGACCTTAAGGCTGAAAATGACTCTCTTTTAATGGAATTGACACAGCGTAACGCTGAATTGGATGATATGATGGGAACTTTCAATGAAGTGCAGGAAGGATTCCGTAAGATCAATGCTGCCGAAAGCCGTGTGGACTTGCAGCGTGGTACTATTACCGAAAATTCAGCCAGTGCCAAGCAACAGATTGCTTCTGACATCGAATTCATCTCCAAGCAAATGGAAGAAAACAAAGCTCAGATTGCAAAACTGGAAGCTCAGCTGAAAAACAGCAAGTACAACTCTACTCAGATGAAGAAAGCTGTAGAAGCTCTGACTGCTGAATTGAAAGCTAAACAACAACGTATCGAAGAACTTCAGACTGAACTGGCGTCTAAGAACATTCGTATCCAGGAACTGGATGCTGCTGTCAGCGACCTGTCTGCTGCCAAAGAATCTTTGGCTGCCGAGAACGAAGCGAAAGCTAAAACCGTTGCCGAACAGGATAAGAGTCTGAATGCCGCATGGTTCGTATTCGGAACAAAATCAGAGTTGAAAGCCCAGAAGATTCTTCAGAGCGGTGACGTGCTGAAGAGCGCTGATTTCAACAAGGATTATTTTACTCAGATCGATATCCGTACATCAAAAGAAATCAAGTTGTACTCCAAACGTGCTGAGTTGTTGACTACTCATCCGACAGGTTCTTATGAACTGGTGAAAGATGACAAAGGTCAGCTGACTTTGAAAATTACTAATCCTGCCGAATTCTGGAGCGTATCCAGATACTTGGTTATTCAGGTAAAATAAGGTAGACATACCTGGTTAGAATTGCCAATGTGCTGATTCCTGAATTCAAGAAATTAGCACATTGGCTTTTTTATTTCTCATATTATATATCACGGAGCCAATGAAATATAAAAATCTCTTTTTTGACCTGGATGACACCATCTGGGCTTTCTCACGAAATGCACGCGACACCTTTGAAGAAGTATATCAGAAATATTCATTTGACCGCTATTTTGACTCGTTCGATCATTATTACACACTGTATCAACGACGCAATACCGAACTCTGGCTTGAATATGGAGAGGGAAAGGTGACGAAGGAGGAACTGAACCGCCAGCGTTTCTTTTATCCCTTACAGGCAGTAGGAGTGGAGGATGAGGCTTTGGCTGAGCGTTTCTCGGAAGATTTCTTTGCCATTATTCCTACCAAAAGCGGTCTGATGCCCCATGCCAAAGAAGTGTTGGAGTATCTTGCGCCGCAATATAATTTGTATATCCTTTCCAATGGTTTCCGGGAGCTGCAGTCGCGTAAGATGCGTTCGGCAGGAGTAGATCGTTATTTTAAGAAGATCATTCTTTCGGAGGACCTTGGCGTATTAAAGCCTTGGCCCGAAATCTTTCATTTTGCTTTATCTGCCACCCAGTCTGAGTTACGCGAATCGTTAATGATCGGTGACAGTTGGGAAGCCGATATTACCGGAGCGCATGGGGTAGGGATGCATCAGGCTTTCTATGATGTGACGGAACGAACCGCTTTTCCTTTTCAACCTACCTATCATATCCATTCACTGAAAGAATTAATGAATTTATTGTAGGTTTTATGGATTAAGTCGTATTTTTGTTGCATCTAATAAATGTATAAAATACGATAACATCATGGATAGTACGCTTCTGCCATTTGCTTTACTTTGTTTTACTTCGTTCTTTACGCTGACCAATCCTTTGGGGACAATGCCGGTCTTTCTGACCATGACACACGGAATGACAGATAAGGAGCGGCAGGCTATTGTGCGCCGTGCCACCATCGTGTCGTTTATAACGTTGATGGTGTTTGTCTTTGCCGGGCAGTTCCTTTTCAAATTCTTCGGTATCTCTACCAATGGTTTCCGTATTGCCGGTGGAGTAATTATCTTTAAGATTGGTTTTGATATGCTTCAGGCACGGTATACTCCGATGAAACTTAAAGACGAAGAGATTAAAACCTATGCCGATGACATCTCCATTACTCCTCTTGGAATTCCGATGTTGTGTGGTCCCGGGGCTATCGCTAACGCCATCGTTTTGATGCAGGACTCTCATACTTACGCCATGAAAGGTATATTGATCGGAACAATCGCTTTGATTTATCTGTTGACGTTCTTCATTCTCCGTGCTTCCACCCGACTGGTGAAAGTACTGGGAGAGACCGGAAATAATGTGATGATGCGTTTGATGGGATTGATTCTGATGGTAATTGCAGTGGAATGCTTTGTGAGTGGAGCGAAGCCGATATTGGCGGATATTGTGAGAGAAGGGCTGAGCGGTATCTGCAAGTAGAAGTCTGTATTGTGGGGAGGAACGGATAAGATTACACTCATGTGTAAATTCGGAAATGGAAAATAAAAAGCGAGCCCGTTTAACTGCTTAAAGTTAAACGGGCTCGTTATTAAAATAGTTTCAGTGTATTAGTAGCCTTCGTTTTGTTTCAGCTTACCGTTAGATACATTGATCTCGGAAACCGGAATAGGCATTACGGTACGATAGTCGTCATAGTTGATCGGACCGGCCGGAACCTGGGCATTCGTTACTGCCTTTTTGTTTCTCCATGTATCCCAGGCGTTATGACCTTCACCATAAAGTTCCAGTCTGCGTTCTGTCAGAATATCATCGATAGTAACAGAAGCAACGTCTTCATAGCCAGCTATTCTTTGCTTACGCAAGTCATTGATATAGCTGGCAGGATCAGCACCACCTGCTTTTAATGCAGCTTCTGCGGCGATCAGATATACTTCGGACAGGCGGATTACTTTCGGATTATTTACATATATTTCTCCGTCGCGTCCCGGATACTTCTGGATATACCAGCCTTCGTTATCTCCACCGTCGCTTTCTTCAGCAATCAGAGTACTGCGAACATCTTCCGGACGTTCTTGAAGGAAAGTTTTGAATCCCTCGGTGATACCGGCTTCAGCATAACCTTCGGCATGTGTGTAGAATCCGAGAGAGTTACGTTGTGCATTGTAGAGTGAGGTAATCAGGAACTCGAAAATGCTTTCACTACTTCCAACTTTGGTCCATACTGTTTCGTATTCATCTCTGGTGTACAGCTTGTATGGAGATTTTTCGATTACATATTTGGCGTCCTCAAGTGCTTTACTGTTCTCATTCATGTAGAGATATGCACGGGCTCTCAGTGCACGGGCTCCCCAATAGTCGATATGACCAGCAGTTACTACCTTGCTGGTTTCTGGGAGATTATCCAATGCAGTCTTCAAGTCATCCAGGATGGTTTCGTAAGTTTTCGCAATAGTAGCTCTTTCTGCTGTATATCCGGATTCGAAAACTTCTGTAGACAATACGATACCCGGATCGCTGGCCTGTGCATTACAAGGAAGTTTAGCGAACAAGCGGGCCAAGTCAAAGTGGAAAAGTGCCCGCAAAGCATACAATTCGCCTACCTGAACATCAACTTCAGCTCCTTCCAGACCGGATTTCTTAACTCCCTCCAAAACTTTGTTTATTCTTGCCAGAGAAAGATAGAAGCGTTTATAGAAATAGTATGAATCAGAACTATTCTTAGTAGCCTGGTAGGCATATACATCAACTGTTTGCTTATTGCTACCGATGGCTTTGAAGTCGCTGCCTCTTTGGTCGGCGTACAAGAAGAAATCACCTGCGTAGCTGCCACGTGGATTAGTTCCCGCGTCTATAGAAGAAGTCTGAGACTCATAAACACCGTTAACTGCAAACTGTAAATCTTCAAGAGTCTTAATAGCACCTTCTGAAGGCCATTCACTGGAAGGCACTTTGTCGAAAGTATCGCATGAGGATACTGCCAACGTCAGTAATAGAATGGGTAAATATATTTTTTTCATTATTCAGTCTGTTTATAGATTATAATTTGATATTAATGCCGAATACACAGCTTCTCAATGCCGGTGTATCTGCTTGACGATAACCATTGATCGCTACATCCGGGTCAATGTTTTTAGTCTTCGACCACAACATAGCTAGATTGTTTGCTCTGAAGTAGATGCGGAAGTTGGAAATGTGCTTCTTCAATACCGGCAGAGTATATCCTACTGTCATTTCTCTCAGACGAATATTGTCAGTCGATTTGATTGTGCGGCTTGAGAATCTGTCCCAACGATAAGGGTTGGCATAGATAGGCATCGGGTTGTCTACTTTATCACCCGGATTTTTCCAGTAGTTTCCGGCTACATCTTCTGACAGGTTCATGGAACCGATTCTTACGCCATCATGATGAGAGAAATATCCCGGATAATCGAACATGTCACCACCAAACTGATAAGTGATCAGGAATGACAGGTCAAAGTCTTTGTATGTGAAAGTGTTGCTGAATCCACCGATAACATCAGGCAATGCTTTTCCTACAATTCCCTTACCTGCTTCCGAGTAGTCATTTACCACTCCCTTTGAGTGATCTTCAGGATCTAACCAGAATTCTCCCAAACCTGTTTCAGGATTTACACCTTTCCATTCGGGCAGATAGAATGTATACATTGACTCTCCCTCACGGTGCAGATACATTTCTCCGTCTCCATACTGGATATCTTTTCCTTCAGGAAGTTTGTCTACCAATGCACGTTGGTAAGTCAGGTTGAAGTTTGAAGTCCATGTAAAGTTCTTGTTGCTGATATTTTTAGAATTGAGTTCCAATTCGAAACCGTCGTTCTTCAATGCACCCAGATTTTCCCAACGGGAGTCAAAGCCGGTGATTAATGAAGTAGGTACTTCGAACAGCAAATCCGTAGTCTTCTTATTGTAATATTCCAGAGACAGATTTACGCGGTCGTACATATTCCATTCAATTCCCATATTGAAGTTCTTGGATTTTTCCCAGCTTAATTTGTCGTTTGCCATTCTTGACCAGTAAATAGCAGGAGCACTTCCGTATCCGGAACCTGTATACAGGTCCATGTAACCATAGTAATCTGAGGGCAAGTTACCGTTTGTACCATAAGATGCTTTGATCTTGAAGTCGGTAAATAACGGCATATCTTGCATAAATCCTTCTTTACTCATTCTCCATGCACCGGATACAGACCAGAAACTAGCCCAACGGTTGTCTTCACTCAAACGTGACGAACCATCACGACGGAAACTGGCAGAAAGATAATACTTGTTATCATAGTTATAATTGCCACTTGCGAAATATGACATCATGCCGGCTCCCAAGGTTGAACTTGCAGCTTGGTCCGGTTGTCCGTTGGCCAATTCGGGATAGTGGCTTGAATAACGTTTGGCAACAGTTACAATCTGCAGCAGGTCTCTGTTTTCAACTTCGAAACCGGCCATCAAGTTCAGATTGTGCATATCTTTAAAAGTATCCGTGTAGTTTAATGTAGAAGAGCTGGTAGCTACGCGGCTTTCGAAGGTATAACGAGAACCCATTCCGCTGACGGAACCACCGTTAACACTGTTGCGATCCCAATATTCAAAGTGCTTGTTGTCTACATAGTCATAACCAAAGATAGAGTTAAGTGATAACTTATCACAGAATTTGATTGTTACATCTGCATTGGTCATGCTACGGAACATTTTGGTCTGAATCCACTCCAGAGCTGTATCGCTGTCTTTACCACCTAGCATCAGATGCGGGTTGGTAACTTTACCCCATGCTGCATTTTTATTATATGAACCATCTTCATTCTTTACCGGAGCAGTCGGGTCCATTGCGAATAAAATACCTATCGGAGAAGAAGTACCCATTCCTTGAGCCTGGTCTCCCTGATCGCGGAAACCATCTTGCGATGTAGCGGCTATCATTTGCTTGAGAGCTACGTTCAGCCAGTTATTTACTTTGTGATTAACGTTCAGACGACCGGAGATACGTTCGAAGTCACTACCAAGAACGATACCCTCGCTCTTATTGTAGCCAACTCCGGCATAGAACTGAGTCTTTGACGAACCGCCGTTGATAGATACCTGGTGATCTTGAGTGAAAGCAGTACGATAGATTTCTTTCTTCCAGTTCGTATTTACTTTACCGGATGGGTCATGGATAAAGTCAGCAACAGTAGCCGGTGAGTCGAGCAGAGGAATGAACATATCACCTCCGTTATCGATGTTGTTCAATGCTGCTTGTTTGCTATCTGTTATTCCGTAAGTAACCAGACAGTTGGCTAATGATTCGCGAGTGTAGTCAATCAAGTCGGCTGATCCCATCATATTGAAAGCATTTACAGCCATCTTGTTCCAGCCTACTTCACCTGAATAGCTGACATTCGTTTTTCCTTCTTTACCTTTCTTTGTGGTAATGATGATAACACCGTTTGCGGCACGTGAACCGTACAATGAAGCAGCAGCGGCATCTTTCAGAACAGTCATGCTCTCAATGTCTTCAGGATTCAGTGTACTCAATACGCTTTGAGTCTTACCGTAGTAGTTCATGTCGTCATCAGCCTTTGTTACGACACCGTCAATAACATACAACGGGCTTTTAGAAGCACTGATAGAACCGACACCGCGAATGTTGATTTCGGCCATAGATCCTGGGTCACCAGTTGCTGAGGCTGTGCGCACACCTGCCATTTTACCGGACAATGCCTTGTCAAAAGATTCTTTGGAACCGGAAACGATTTTATCTGCCTTAATGACAGCAGCTGATCCTGTGAATGAAGACTTCTTCGCAGTACCATAAGCCACAACAATAACCTCATCAAGATTTTGTGCATCTGATTTCAGTGTAACTTTCACCATTGGCTTGATTGCCACTTCTTGTGTTTGCATACCAATATACGAAATCTGCAAAGTCTTTGCAGAACTTGGTACGTTCGCCAAATTAAAATTACCATCGATGTCTGTGATTGTACCTTGAGTAGTACCTTTTACCAACACAGAGGCTCCAACAACTGGTTGCCCATCTTCTTCAGAAATCACAACGCCTGTGACTTTCTGAGTCTGAGCAGTTACTAGGCTTATGCCCACAAAAAGGCATGCCAATAACAGCATTAATTTTCTTTTCATAAATTCTCTCTTAAAGTTCAACTTTACATTAATTGTCTCTATACTCTAACAAGTTGCAAAATTATTAATAAATATGAAACTAACAATTAATTTGATAAAAAAAGGTTGTATATATAACATATTGTTATTTATAACATCGAAAATATGCTGATAAACATCTTTATTTGCTATAAATATTGTGATTTATCAAGCATGAAATGTCACTTTGTGAATGCAAAGTGTAGTAATTAACATTCTATTTGCTTGTTTTTGGATATAAAACTACCCTGCAAACGTTTCTTTTTGATTTATTATGAAGAAATGACGATAAAAAAATAGCATTTAAATTAAAGTTATGTAAATACTTAATTATTGAATTTTAATTTTTGCAGAAATTAATGCAGGTTCAACCTTAATTATAGCACAGAACTTAGTTTATTTTGTTCTTAGTATTAACTAAAAGATTATAGAATGAAGAAGATTAGTTACAGCCTCGTGTTTAACAGAAAAAAGAAGCTGAACAAAAAGGGAATGGCATTGGTACAAGTAGAGGCTTACTTAAACAGGAGAAAAATGTACTTCTCAACCAGGGTGTACCTCAAACCAGACCAGTGGGACGTAAAACGTAGAATGGTAAAGAACCATCCTAATTCAGATGCATTAAATCGAATGCTATATGATTTTATAGCTGACATCGAACAGAAAGAACTTGGATTATGGCAACAGAGAAGATCGATATCTTTAGATTCGTTGAAAGACTCTATTGAAAAACCGGAAAATAATGGGAATTCATTTCTGACCTTTTTTAAAGAGGAAGTCAGCAACTCTTCTTTAAACCCAAATCGGTCATTAGGATTTCTCTGTGTCGTACGGCAAAGAGAAATCCTTTAA
>ENA-ORUO01003226-ORUO01003226.1-human-gut-metagenome-genome-assembly--contig:-NODE-3226-length-11306-cov-3.232513_pt1 | contig 11306 bp, 10 predicted proteins | sample MGYA00242082_ERZ509215 | MGnify/ENA primary metagenome ERZ509215 (study PRJEB26280, sample SAMEA2338829) | human gut metagenome | biome: human gut; feature: human-associated habitat; material: faeces... | reverse complement strand
ATGAATATCGCTCTCTTATAAGTTTCTTTATCTTTCCGGCTCAAGCTGTTTATCTTGGCGCAACGCTGATCCAGACGGCTTACTTGGCTGAGGGGGATCGGACTACCCATACAAGTTTCCCGTTTGCTGTTATTGAGAAATTGCTGGTCACGTATTCCGTCCTTTGCGTCTTGGATGATAATATGTACCTTTGCGCCTCGCGTTAAAAGATTGCGTGCCAGACGTAGCATGATATCGTAAGCGTATTCATCCTCATGCAATTCATGGGAGCCCATTTTACCGATCGCCCCGGGGTCCGGACCGCCATGACCGCTGACCAGATAAAAGCAAGCTCCCTTTAAATCGGAAGAGGTTACTTTGTAACTGGCTAGTGACTTGCCGAATAGGGGCTGATAATTCTTCTTCTGAGGGGCGGAGGCGAGCGGAGGCAAGGTATATTTTACGCCCATGCGCAGACTGTTATTTTTACCCAACTTCCCTTTATTAAGCTCGATAAACTCTTTCTGATACGTCCGCCGGTACGGTTGAAGCGTTTGAGAAAAAGAGTGATGCCCTCTCCGTTTTTCGGATACGCCTTTTCTTGGGCAGTCAAGGAACCTGTATATACGAGAGCGATAATAAAGAAGAAAATACGGATACTATGTTTCACAGACATCTTAAAAATTGATTCTACGCCGTAAAGATAATTAAATCAACCTATAGTCAAAAACGATAATTTATAAAAAGAATCAATCAACCCATAAATGAGAGGGAGGATATCCTATTATAAATTTCTTTGGTTAATTGAATATCATAGGACGCGTCGTGCAATTTCGCGGAATCTATTTGTATGCCTAAAGCCCTTGCCACCGTTTCCTGCTTGAAATCTGTCATCTCATGCCGTTTGCGCATCAAATGCTGGGTAGACAATACCATTACGTCGATCGAGTTCACCCAGAACCATGAGTAGAAATAATTATCTCCGTTCTGTACGAAGAAGGCTTCAAGAAGTGATTATCGAAAGAGGCGTTGTTGTATCCAACGAGGAAGAACTTGTCTTTTTTATCAAATTTGTCCACGTATTTGGACAGCATGTTCACGAATTTAACGTACACCTCTCGCATGGGAGGATAAGCTTGTATCTGTTCCTTGGACACGTTGCAAATGCGAAGCGCTTCTTCCTCTATCTCACATTGGGGATGCGGGCAGACATTGAAATTAAAAGATTCCTTCGTAACCCCATCAATTACGATCTCCCCACTTATTTGGTGGACGCCATTTCTCCAGTATTTTATGCCGGTAGTCTCTAAATCAAAAAAAAGTAGTTTCATAAATGCTTTTTGGTATAGGATGCAAAAGTAAGTTTTTTTATTCTTAAATGAGAGGATCTATAAGGTTTTCTCCGTTTATTTTATTATCTTTGCGAAAGTTTGAGTCTAGAATCATTATCGACATAGTTCTTCTTTTTATATTATTATTAAGCGGATCTCTCCTTTAATCATCAATTCTCACGCTAAGTTAGTATAAACAACGCTTCACGGAACGTGAGGCCCTAGTATAAATTAAAATCGACTGTATGGCAAAATACGCATCATTTGGTAAACGTGAAAACGAAAAAAAGAAACAAGCCCGAAGGGCCGAAAAACAAAAAAAGAAAGAAGACAGAAAATTGCTTGGCAAAGCAAATAGTTTTGATGATATGATCGCTTATGTGGATGAAAACGGCGTGATTACATCGACTCCTCCCGAATTGAATCCTAATAAAGAAGAAATTAAGCAAGAAGAGATTCTTATCTCTACCCCCAAAAAAGAAAATATAGAGATACTTACAGTACTGAAAGGGAGGGTTGATTATTTTAATGAATCAAAAGGATATGGTTTTATCAAAGACCTTGGTAGCGGCGAGAAGTATTTTTTTCATGTTAGTAATAATACACTGACCGATATTTCGGAAACCGACATCGTTACTTTTGAACTTGAACGCGGTCTGAGGGGAATGAATGCAATTAATATTCGTATTGAAAGCGAGGTTTGATGATATGGAAGAAACCCTGGAAAGCATTTTTCGAGTCATGATTTTATTGTTCAGGAAACTCACGATGTAGCCTGTGATGCAGGCTGCTATCAGGGAGCCTTCTCTGACTCCTTCGATCCGTTGAGTGAAGATCAGTGATAAAATGATGGCGACCGTTACTAAGGTGAAATCGAAAATGACCTTGAATTTTCCGAACTCTTTATTGTAACGGCGGGCGGCGTAGTTGACGAATCCTTCTGCACTCATCATCGCAACCTGGGGTTTGATTTCTAATACGACACCAATAGACTGGATGAGACAACCCAACAGTAACAGCGCAATCGACGTTATATAATTGGATGGATGCAGGTCTTCAGTGAGTGCCATATTGAAATCTATGAATGTTGAAAATATGAACGAAAATGGAATTTGCAACAGGATAGATATTTGGTCTTGACGGCTTTTCGTCCCTCGGATTAACCAGAACTGTCCTAGTATCAGCAATACGTTTACGATAAAGGTACAGGTCCCTAAAGAAAGAGGGCTGTTGAGGCTTAACACATAATTTACACTTGAAATAGGAGTCGTTCCTAAAGCGGAATGTATAATCAGGACGATTCCTGCAGCTAAAAAATATAATCCAATGACAAATACCAAATACTTTTTTAAAATCGTTTTTATATCCATATCTCCCGACAACATTTAATTACTTTCTTGCTTGGAGCAATATAAGTGTACGCAAAGGTCGCTATTTTTTCGTGAAGAGATTCTGATTTAGTATGAAAAAACGTTATCCATCGAAGCGATTGTTACTATTTGTCAGTCGACTCTTGGGAAAGATTTTGTACCTTTAGAGCAATTAAAAGGGTATCTTATGTTTGAAAGTTTTGATTTTCAGCAAATGATCAGTGCATTCATTGTGTTATTTGCTGTGATTGATATTATTGGTTCCATTCCAATTATTATTAATTTGAAAGAAAAGGGTAAGGACGTGAATGCTATGAAGGCAACGGTTATCTCTTTTTTGTTGATGATCGGGTTCTTCTACGCAGGCGATGTCCTGCTACGGCTTTTCCATGTGGATATCGAATCGTTTGCAGTGGCAGGTTCGTTTGTTATTTTCCTGTTATCATTGGAAATGATACTCGATATAGAAATCTTTAAAAATCAGGGACCGATAAAGGAGGCGACACTGGTTCCGTTGGTCTTTCCTTTACTGGCGGGTGCCGGTTCGTTTACCACATTATTATCTTTGAGGGCGGAGTATGCTAATGTCAATATTGTGATAGCCTTAATACTGAATATGATATGGGTCTATTTTGTCGTTCGCATGACAGCCCGTATCGAACGCTTTTTTGGAAAAGGCGGAATCTATATTATCCGGAAGTTCTTCGGTATTATTTTGTTGGCGATATCAGTCCGCTTGTTTACCGTTAATATCAATCTTCTGATAGAAGCTTTGCAGGGGCATTGAAAAGGGGGTTACAGAGTTTCCTTTTTGCTTTCTATCTGTTCCTTGTTTTTACAGGAGGCAGGTGAGTAACTGTAGTCTCCTGCAAACTGATGAGGCATTAGTTCGACGGGCTTCACTGCAATTTTGCCACCTTTTTGGGTGAATACCAGGCATTGATTGTTAAGTTTCCGTTCTTGCAGGTCGAATACCAGATTCGGATTGAAGTGTTGCCCGTTTACCCGTACTTCAAAATGAAGGTGTTCCGTCGTAGCTCTTCCTGTGCGTCCGGTCAGTGCAATCGGTTGTCCGGCTTTTACATAGTCTCCCGGCTTGACCAGATTTTTGGAGTTATGGCTATAGACTGTTTCCAATCCGTTGTAATGGCGTACAACAATTACGTTTCCGTATGCATAATAAGGCTTAGCTAGACGGACGATTCCGTCGAATGCTGATATGATCGTATCATTGGCGCAAGTTTTCAAATCTACACCCGAATGGTGTTTTCTACGTCCGGCATATGGAGAGATTACTTTTGCGCCGGGTAAAGGGAAAGCATAGTCTTCTTTCTGTATCAGGCTTAAATCGATAAGCATCGAATTCTCATCTGCCATCAGGAGCGGATCCGTTACGGCAATATCATTTTTTTCTCTGTTGGAGAAGTTTATTGTTATATTTTTGCGGGGAGATGTTTGTTCGTACAGTTTCGGTTCTTCCGGAAACAGAAAAGCAAAATCTGTGTTTGGAAGAGGAATATCCGTTGTTGGCAGGACCAGGATTGATTCCTGCTGCGGGGCAGGCTGCGTTTGAGCCGTCCACAAAGAATGGCATGCGCTTAACACTAGTAATAATATGACTGACAATATGCTGTAGTGTGTTTTAGACATTTTGTAAAATTATTGACACTACAAAAATAGGAAAAAAAGTGAAACGGGAGAGAGGTAAAATGAAAAAGGCGTCCGAAAAAGAATCAGACGCCTTTCAATGCCAAACTATTTGTGATTACTCGTCACTCATTATTTGAATAAAGAACAGGCAATACCCAGTTCTAAACCACGCAATTCAGCCAAACTACGCAAACGACCGATACAGGAATAACCTGGATTAGTCTTCTTGTGTAAGTCATCGATCATCTGATGCCCGTGATCCGGACGCATTGCGATTGAGCAACCGCGTTCCTGCTCGATTTCAAGAAGGGCTTTCATTACTTCATAAACGTTTACGTCTCCTTCCAGCAGGTTTGCTTCGAAGAAGTTTCCGGCTTCATCGCGTTTGGTACTACGTATATGGACGAAGTCGATACGGTCACCGAACCGTTTCATCATACCGGCTAGGTCATTATCCCCACGAACACCGAATGAGCCGGTACAGAGGCATAAACCGTTGCTTTTGTTTGGTACGGCTTCGATCAACTTGCGGAAATCCTCTTCAGTGCTCAAAATACGGGGCAAGCCTAAGATCGAGTAGGGAGGATCATCCGGATGGATAACCATACGTGCGCCTACTTCGTCGGCAACCGGAGTAATCTCTTTCAGGAAATAAATCAAGTTGGCGCGGAGTCTTTCCGCATCGATGTCTTTGTAACGATCCAGTTCGGCCCGGAATTGATCCAATGTGAAACTTTCCTCGGAGCCGGGCAGGCCAGCGATCATATTGCGTACTAGTAGTGCTTTGTCATCTTCGCTCATCTCGTCGAAACGGGCTTTTGCGATTGCTTTTTCTTCGTCTGTATATTCCTGTTCTGCAGCAGGGCGTTTCAGGATGTAGAGATCGAAAGCCATAAAAGCTGCACGTTCGAAACGTAATGCTTTAGAGCCGTCAGGCATGGTGTAAGCCAAGTTTGTACGGGTCCAGTCCAAAACCGGCATAAAATTGTAAGTAATCACACGGATGTCACATGCAGCCAAGTTACGGATACTTTCTTTATAGTTGTCGATATATTTCTGGAAGTCTCCACTTTGTGTTTTGATATGTTCGTGTACGGGAACACTTTCCACTACGCTCCAGCGTAAGCCGGCTGCTTCGATTATATCCTTGCGTTTCTGTATTTCTTCGACAGTCCATACTTCTCCGTTCGGGATATGATGCAAGGCATTTACAATTCCGGTAGCGCCGGCCTGGCGGATATCGGAAAGACTAACAGGATCGTTCGGTCCGTACCAGCGCCATGTTTGTTCACATAAATACATAATGTCTTGTTTTTAATTGTGAGATTAAATAGAGAATGCATCAAAACCACCGTCTACGATAGCGATTGTTCCGGTTACGAATTTGGAAGCGTCGCTGATCAAGTATTGGATTGTACCAAATAATTCATCCGGTGTACCCAGACGTCTGAACGGAGTATGTGCAATGACAGATTCAGCACGTGGAGTGTAAGATCCGTCCGGATTTGTCATCAAAGTACGGTTCTGCTCCGTCAGGAAGAATCCCGGAGCAATTGCATTTACACGCAAACCTTCTCCGAATTTGATCGCCAGTTCACCGGCCAGGTATTTAGTCAGGTTGGAAATGGCGGCTTTGGCAGCACCATAACCCACGACACGGGTAAGCGGGCGCAAAGCGGATTCGGAAGAGAAGTTAACGATAGCACCTTCTCTTTGGTTAGCCATTACATCGGCAAATACCATTGTCGGGAGAACTGTTCCGAACAGGTTCAGGTCTACCACTTTACGGAAAGCGTCGATGTTCAGGTCGAAAATCGTGCTGTCCGGTCCGATGGTCGCGCCAGCCATATTACCGCCGGCTGCATTCAGCAATGCATCGATGCGACCATATTTGGCCAGGATATCTTTTTTGTTCTGTTCCAGAATTTCTTTGTTTAATACGTCGGTCAGGAAGAAGCTTGCTTCTCCTCCTTTAGCTTTGATGTCGGCTACAATTTGTTCACCAACTTCGGCTGCACGGTCAAGAATAACGATTTTAGCACCTTCTTCAGCAAGGTGACCAGCAATACCTCTGCCTAAGATCCCGGCTCCACCGGTAATAATGACAACTTTGTCTTTAACGCAAAATAAATTAGCCATATTTTTATTGTTTATGATTGTGATAATTTCATTGTTACTATCTCATTGTGCTCGCGCACACATTGGGCACAAAAGTATAGTATTTATTTATCAAACAAAAAGAAAACGGATAAAAAATACCTTTTTATGTTTTCAAATATAATTGTTATAGTATTTGATATTCTCTTTCATCAGGATATCAATCGGCATATAATTGATCTGTTCCACTTTTTCTTTGAGGACTAAATGGCGGAACAGTGCCCGTATGCAATTGAATCCCTGCACTTCCGGCCGTTGGGCGATCAGGTGCGTGATGGAACCGTCATTTAGGCAAGTGATATTCGGGTCTATCACATCATAGCCGATCAATCTGAATTTCTCTCCTTTATCGCGGAAGTATTTTCCCAGTAAGTGGGCACGGGAGTTGAATATGATACCTGCGTTCACCTCTTTATGCTCTTCTAAGAAAGTATTCAGTATGCTTATGTTCTTTTCCGGTTCGTCGGCATGTAATTGTACGGAATAGATACGTCCGTCATAGTTCTTTTCTGCCAGATAATTCCTGAAGCCTTCCTCGCGTTTCATGACCTGGGTTACCTGCATTTCTCCTTTGCGGATAAAGCGGAAGATTGCGATATTTTCGGTCGGGTTGATTTGTTCGTATAGCAAACGGCCGGCAATGTATCCGGAATCGTACGAGTTAGTCCCGTAATAGGCCACACAATTGGTGTTTTCAATGAATGCGTCTATCAGTATGTAAGGTATTTGTAACTGATCCAGCCGGGATGCCAACTTGACGACACTGTCATGGAACTGTGTTGCAATCACGACTCCCTGACAGTCGGCTTTTTCGATCCGGGGAATGAGCTCGTCGAAACTGCTTTTGTCGTATTGATTGAAGCACATACGTTCGACTTCCACGTTGTAGCTGAAAAGTTCCTGCTCTGCTTTATCTATTCCTTCGCAAAGTTTATCCCAATATTCGCCTTTTGCAAAAGAAGGGATCAGTGTGATAAAATGGTAGTTCTTTTTTAGTGCAAGGGAACGGGCTATCAGGTTCGGGTGATAGTCTATTTCTTTTAAAACTTTTTCTACTTTTTTCTGTGCCTCTTCGGATACTTTGCCTCGGTTGTGCAATATGCGGTCGACGGTTCCGGTCGAAACTCCGGACATCTCTGCAATGTCTTTGATTCTATATGTCTTACCCATAGATCGGAAAGCTATACAGCCCGCAGAATGTTTATTTTTGCGGGCTGTTGTCTATTTATGATTTGATATTATAGTTGTTGTACTTCTTCTTCTTCTGTTGAAATCGTATTTAATTTTCTGAATGTGTAGCACTCTATATCGGCATCTTTTTTAGCTACAAACGATGTTGAAATCGTATTTAATTTTCTGAATGTGTAGCACTGCATCATATAGATAAGAGGAACGGCGACAAAGAGTCCGACGAAGAACAAGATGCAACCGACGATCGCAGTGCCGATCATGGCCAACAGTAATAAAAACAACGGCATCCCCTGTCCTTTAGTCAAGTCCCAGCTTTTTTGCAGTGATTCTATAATTCCGCAGTCTTCCTCTACGATATAGGCAGAATAAAATTGCAGGCGGATAGCCAGATAGATACCCGGAACAATCAGTAAGAATATTCCGATAGCCACTGCGATCCCCATAATGATACTGGCAATAAGATAAGTGAAGATTTTACGGGATTGCTGCCCGTATGCGGAAAACTGTGGTTCTTCTCCATCCATTGTCTGGAACAGATTTTTTATGTAGCCCAACATGAAAGCACTGGATATGACGGCACTGATCAGATTCACGATGATCTTACCGACCATCGAACCTTGCGCTGGCATACCGAACAGACTAATGATTGATGACAGGATAAAATATCCGATAAACAGCCCTACCAGTACCCAGATCTGAGATTTAGTGTACTTCCATGAAGTGCCGAACACTTCCGATATCATAAACTTTGGTTCCATATGAATTGATTATTTAGGTTATATAAGCCGTAAAATTAGGATAAATTATTGAATAAACAAATTCTGTGTTAAAATTATGTATCAATTTAAACGAATATATTTTCGATTGGTCAAATTCTCAATATATCTCTGATACAGAAATATAAAATAAGCAATTTTTTAGTATAAAAGATTGTATAAACGGAAAAAGTACAACAAAAAGATTCTACATTTGTACGCTTTTTATGAGGAATAGGCTATGAACCCATAAGTTTAGGACAGCATCGTTGTGGAATTTTTTTTACTATGGATGCAGCGGATCTCACCCGTTGCGATGGCTTTTTGATGGCCTTCTAATGACTAAAACAAGAATAGTATAGAAGATATATAATAATGAATATGGATAAACAAATGTTGAGAACTACTATTACCCAATTAAGGCAAATTGCATTGTTTGCAGTAGGGGTATCTTTATTAACCGCTTGCGGGAACAATCAAAGCGGTATGAAGTTAGGGGATAATGAATTTGCTGTCCTTGCTGTCAATTCGACAACGAGCGACCAGACAACATCCTATCCGGCGACGATCAGAGGAACGCAGGATATTGAGGTACGCCCCCAGGTTTCGGGTTTTATCGTTAAGTTATGTGTGGATGAAGGAGCAACAGTTCGTAAAGGGCAGGCTTTGTTCCAGATCGATCCGACCCAGTATGCTGCTGCGGTCGGACAGGCAAAAGCGGCTGTCGAGATGGCTAAAGCCAATGTCGCTACTTTGACCCTGACCGAAAAGAATAAAAAGGCTTTGTTCGATCAGAAGATTATCAGTGATTTTGAGTATCAGACAGCGGTCAACCAGCTTATGTCTGCCAAGGCAAGCCTGGCTCAGGCAGAAGCATCTTTGGTAAGCGCAAATCAGAATTTATCTTTCTGTACGGTGACAAGCCCGTCGAATGGCGTTGTCGGTACATTTCCGTACCGTATCGGAAGTCTGGTCAGCCCTTCTGTTTCGCAGCCGTTGACAACCGTATCCGAAATCAACGACGTGTATGTTTATTTTTCTATGACGGAGAAAGAGCTGCTGCGTCTGACAAGAGCCGGGGGCACTTTGAAAGAACAGCTGGAAAAGATGCCGGCTGTCCGCTTGCAGCTGTCTGACGGCACAACTTATCAGTCGGAAGGCAAGATCGATGCCGTTAGCGGTGTAATCGACCAGTCAACCGGCTCTGTCAGCATGCGTGCTGTTTTCCCGAATGATAAAAATATATTGAGAAGCGGCGGTACCGGCAACATCATATTCCCATACACGATGGATGGGATTATTATTATCCCTCAGTCCGCTACTGTCGAAATCCAGGACAAAAAGTTTGTTTTCGTCTTGCAGGCGGACAATTCCGTGAAGAATACGGAGATTCAGATCTCTAATCTGGATGACGGGAAGAATTACCTGGTGACAAATGGTTTGAAATCCGGTGACAAAATCGTGATTGAAGGCGTACAGAACCTCCATGACGGCCAGGCTATCCAGCCGATCACGCCGGAACAGCAGAAAGCGAAATATGATCAGGCCTTGAAAGATCAGAACGAAGGTAATCTGAAGACCGCTTTTAATTAATAACTTCCATTTGTTCGTTAAAAACAGAAGATATGAAATTAGATAGATTTATAAACCGCCCGGTGCTCTCAACGGTGATCTCCATCTTGATTGTCATACTGGGTATATTAGGCTTGCTGTCCTTGCCTATTACCCAATATCCGGATATTGCCCCTCCAACCGTTTCGGTGAAAGCTACTTATACGGGGGCAAACGCACAGACGGTATTGAATAGTGTGATTGCGCCGCTGGAAGATCAGATCAATGGTGTGGAGAACATGATGTACATGACTTCGTCGGCTTCGAATAACGGATCGGCCGAAATCTCCATTTATTTTAAACAGGGTACCGATCCTGACATGGCTGCCGTCAATGTGCAGAATCGTGTTTCGATGGCACAAGGTTTGCTGCCGGCCGAAGTAACTCAGATCGGTGTGACGACTCAGAAACGTCAGAACTCCATGTTGATCGTGTTCTCTGTTTATGATGCCGAGGACCGTTACGACCAGCGATTTATCGAGAACTATGCCAAGATCAACCTGATTCCGGAAGTACAGCGTGTACCAGGTGTGGGGGATGCGAATGTGTTAGGAACCGACTACTCCATGCGTATTTGGTTGAAGCCGGATGTGATGGCACAGTATAAACTGGTTCCGAATGATGTTGCAGGTGTCTTGGCTGAGCAGAACGTGGAAGCCGCTCCTGGTTCGTTTGGTGAACGGGGTAACCAGAGTTTCCAGTATACGATCCGTTATAAGGGACGTTTGCAGGAAGTAAGCGAATTTGAGAACATGGTCGTGAAAGCTTTGCCGGATGGTGAAGTGCTCCGTTTGAAAGATATCGCCGATATCGAATTGGGACGTCTGACTTATAACTTTGTCAATAAAGTAAACGGTCATAGTGCCGTAACCTGTATCGTTTATCAGATGGCAGGAACCAATGCGACGGAAACCATCAATAACATCCAGAACCTGCTGGAAGAAACAGAAAAGATATTGCCTCCGGGCTTGAAGATCGACGTCGGTATGAATGCCAACGACTTCTTGTACGCTTCTATTCACGAGGTGCTCAAGACATTGATTGAAGCTTTCATCCTGGTATTCATCGTTGTGTATATCTTCTTGCAGGATTTACGTTCGACTTTGATTCCGGCTATCGCGATCCCGGTAGCATTGATCGGTACGTTCTTTATGCTATCGCTGATCGGCTTTAGCTTGAACTTGCTGACTCTTTGTGCTATGGTGCTCGCCATTGCGATCGTGGTCGATGATGCGATCGTGGTCGTCGAGGGTGTCCATGCC
>ENA-ORUO01003212-ORUO01003212.1-human-gut-metagenome-genome-assembly--contig:-NODE-3212-length-11349-cov-3.225607_pt1 | contig 11349 bp, 9 predicted proteins | sample MGYA00242082_ERZ509215 | MGnify/ENA primary metagenome ERZ509215 (study PRJEB26280, sample SAMEA2338829) | human gut metagenome | biome: human gut; feature: human-associated habitat; material: faeces... | reverse complement strand
ATTAATAAAAAATACTATAGTTAATTTTAACATTAAAGTATTTCATTTTGCTAATAATTCATCGTTTCTTTTTGATCAATTTCAATATAAAAGCCACCATTGCCATAGGTGGCTTTATCATGTCAAAACAGCATTATGACTTAGATAAAAAGTCAATAGCCTCTTTTTAATAATGACGGGGAAATACATATCAAGATTTCCTCCTTTTTTTTCATCTAAACTGATCAATGTTTCTTTACCTCAACCTTACGAGCCCTCTCCGTGTAAATATCCTTTTTATCCACCGACATGTCCTTCCCCTCTCCAAACGTCTTCATCCGCTCGGCAGGAATACCTTTACCAACCAGGTAAGATTTCAAGGCCTCCGCACGTTTCAAGGATAACGGTAAATTGATTCGATCCGTTCCCGTGTGATCCGTGTAACCACGAATATCAACTTTCACCCCCGGGAATTCCTTCAATGTTTCCACGATACGGGAAAGTGCTCCGGCGAAACGTACCGTGTCGATAACCGCCAGGTTACGTTTAAAGTGAATTGTCGGCAACTCGGGGAAAGTCTTTTCCGGGGTCTCTACCTTCACCACGTTCTCTACCGGTTTTTTCTCCTCCTTGACAACGGGTTTCCGCTCTTCCTTCACCTCCGGGCGTGTCTCCTCTTTTACCGGGAGTACCACCGGGACAACGGAACGAGCGGCGGCATACATCAAGTTCTCCTTTTTCTTGTTGTTACCGATCTTCCAAACCACCCCGACCGACAAGTTCGCCAACCAGTTGTATTTACTGGAACAACAAGTGGCAACACCGTCAAAATTGTTGTTAGCGATCCAGGCAACACCGGATTTCAATTGCAAATCGATATGCTTGCCGGCACGATAGCGCAAGGCGATGTCACCTCCCAATCCCAAGTTCACGTCGTTATCCAGCGTGGAAGAGGTGTCAAAACGCTTGTCTCCATCCTTCTTGTAAAGTTTCGGGGAGAACTTCTGCAGGTAAACCGCCGGGCTTAACAACACGGTCCAACGACGCAATTCTTTCTTCCCGAAAAAATTATTCACGTTAAAATCTCCGTGCAGACCTAACGTGAAATATTTGATCTTGGCGTAAATATCGTTGTAATAAGCGAAACCAGCTTCTGGTTCCGTGCCATAATAAGATTCCCCGTTCGGGTAAATCTTAAACGCTTTCTCCCATTTCTTGGCACTTCCCTTTCCTTGACCCATGTCGGCCGTCAAGGACAAACCGAAAGTCGGGGTAAACTGGTAACCGAGTTGTAAACCACCTTGTCCTCCGATGTAGGTTTTATCTGCCGAGAAGGAAACCATGTCCCCGCGGAAGACGGAGATTCCCCCGTTCACGCCAAGGCTCCAGCGGGAAAAATCATTATACGCCTGTTTTTTTTGATCCTGTGCTACCAAAAGGGAAGTAACCATCAGAAAGCAAAAAGAGAATACTATTTTTCTCATACCTGTAAATTTAAAATAATTGATTAGAAAGGGGTGCCTGGAATCAGACACCCCCATTCTCCTGGTTGCAATCAATAATGAACATGAAATTTCATTATTTATTTTTCTTTGTCAAGATACTTTTAGTTTCCACTATTTACCTTTACAGTTACTGTCACAACTTGAGATTCCTGTACTCCCCATGCATTTACCATGGAAGCTTTCAAGGTAACCGTCATCGGTTTCACGATAGCAGCTCCACCCACGTTATTCCATTCTAACTTATTATCGTTCGTGATAGATAATTTGGTCTCGTTCTCTACTTCCACACCATCAACCTCAACTTTCACGATAGCGAATTGAATAGCTTCCAAACCATAAATAGTAGCGTAATCACCCTTAATAGCTCCGGTTGCTTCAATCAAATCATCACCGAAACGATCTTTCATTACCAATCCCTCCGTTAATGCTAAAGATTGTACCGCAGCGGCATTATCCGTCAAAGTTTTAGCTGCGAATGTCCAAGTCAAAGCTTTCACCGGATTCACGAATTTAGCATCGAATGACGTCAATTCTTTTTCAATACCACCAACACCGTAAGTAAGCACCGGAATCATGGATACAATATTGTTTGTTCCGTCAAATTCTTCGCCATTCCAAGTCAATTTGGTAGCGTTCAATATAACCGTAGCCGCTTCAGTCACCTTCTTGAAAGAGAGGGTAACGCCATCAGGAAGAATGTACGAATTATAGGCATCCAACAAATTACCTTCCATCAAATATGGATTAGCACCATCTTTTGAACCAACAATTAACATTTGGTTACCTTCCCAGAATGCCGGTCTCTTCACGAGCAACCCGCTAAGATCTGGCATAGTCAAATCAATCGTTGTAGAGAATTTAATAACCGTACCATTCTGCAACGGAATATCGATAGTCAAATCGTAGGTTTTCCATTCAGCCGTGAGCGGGGCAACGATACGAAGTCCTTTGTATTGAACTGACTCATTAGCTCCGTACCACACGAATTTAACACCATTCGCTTGAGCGGCAAGATTCGTGGCAAATTCATCGTCAACCAATGCCAAGAATTCATCCAATGTAGCACATCCAGCAGCCGTGTAAAGTTTCTTTTGGAAATCCTCAGAAGAAGCAGTAGCCGAGCCGAAGTAGAAATTCACATTTTCATTTGCCCACTCTTTCGTGGCTCCGTTTTGTCCGAAGATCTCGTCATTCGCGTATTTCACCACTATCGGTTCTGCAGTTACGGTAATCGTGTAAGTACCTGAAACAAGCTCTACCTCTCCTAATTTGGCAACAACATTGGCAATACACTTATTCCCAATATAGTTAGTCTTAGCCTCCTTCATTTTCACGGTGTTGTCCTTGTCTTCAACCACGAAACCTGCAGCGTCAGCGGTAGCAATAGTAACTCCAGCGTAATTCTCATACGTGTATGTTACCGTGTAGGTCACACCTGAAAGATCAAAATTCATATTCTCCAAAAGTTCATACCCATCACAAAGTTTGATCTCGCTATTCAAATCAACGATTTCATCACTATTGTAAGCTAGCTCACGGCTTTCGTCTCCTTCAGCGTTATGAAGCTCCAGGTCGGACGTGTAAATGCCCGCATTATAGATACTAATAGCAGTCGTGGTGTAATCAATACCCACTTTGTCGTTTTGGACTTGCAGGAATGCCGTCCAGCCTTTACGCCAGCTAGAATATAATTCATCACTCATTCCTTTCAAGGAGACATTTAAAGAGAAACCATTGTCAAGATTTTTCATTCCATTCTCATTGACAATCAATTCCGGGGCTGTAGCCCGTCCTAAACTTACGGTTTCTTTTAATATGAAAGAAAGATTTTCTTCCGAGATATTAGGTCTGGCGGCAAGCGGAGTCAAGATGAAATCAATATTCATATTACTGGTCAACAAACCAACTTTCTCTCCCGGGGTTGTTTTATCATCAAACAATCTGAACACGGGCACGAAATTCGCTAATCCTCCCACCGAATAGGTCGGGTTAAACACTAGGCTCTGGATATAATCTACTGATTTCGGGAGATAGAATGATTCGTATGCTTCTGTTTCATTATTCCAAACGTTCAATATAAAAGCATCTGTTTCTTCAACCACATAAGCAGAATGAATATCTACAACATTCAACGCTTTCACTCCAGAATCTTTCCATGCTTTGGTTTCATCGTCATAAACAGCCCAGTTGCCGATAGCCGTAAGACCGTTCACATCTGCCTCTCCAATAATATACGGCGATTTTCCTGATACTCCGGGGGTTCCAGGCTCTCCGGGAGTCGGAACAGGAACTTTCCCAACTTTCACTCCGTTCTGGTCTACAAACCAATCTACGCCATCGATAGCCTCGATATGCAACACCGGAGAAACTCCATCGATACCATTGGTCCCATTTGTTCCATTAGTCCCATTTTTGATCGTGACAACATCTCCACTACCCAAGGTAATTTTAATCCCTTCGGCCACAGTTTCGACTTTCTGAACATATTGTCCATCCTTAATTTTCTGCAGAATATCATCAATCTCCTTCTTGTTGGAAGTGATTTGTTCCTGCAAATCTTTTATATCGTCATCGTAATCCTTACAACCGACGAAAGTTGGACTTGCAAGACCACAAAGCAAAGCACCCAAAAGTGCCAATTTTGCAAAATTCCGTTTCTTGTTCATACTTTAAATAAATTATATTGGTAATTAAAAAATATCAAGTCACCCCAAAGCGCAACTTTATCACTAAAATTCTATTCCGCAATTTTTGAAACAAACGTTATTTTCTTGTTAATCATACACCTCCTCTTTTAAGGATTATAACAACGCATTAATTGTTCGTTTAATAACGCCTATAATACATTGCTAATCATCATGTTGTAAATATTGATTCGCAGATACACTTCATTTATCGTTCAACGATATATGGCTGGTTATAACGGCATTATCTATCAAATAAAATTTCTTGGATTTATAATATGAATATCATGACTAAAATTAGCCTAAACGAAAATTCTAAAAATCAGTCATTTGTAGAAATGAAGAAATTTAGTTCCAAATATAAAAAAAGACTCATTATCCCAATTAATCCCCCTAAATAATATCGTATATCGTTATTTTGAAAGAAAAGGTAAGGATATGACTCTTAAATAGATCGTAAAAATGCAATAATTAATCGCAATATTTGTAGCGAAATACGCACATGCAACCTACAAAACAGGCGATTTGTGTCGTTTTACGCACATAATAAACAATATATATACAAAATATGAAATTTTTTTTGATCAATTCTTTCTTGTTTCATAAAAAGTCGTACATTTGCAATCAATATATGAACGATTATTGATATTTTCTTAATAAAAAATATGATGGTTAATTTTAACATTAAAACGTTTCGTTTTATTAATAATCCATTGTACCTTTTTGATCAATTTCAATATAAAAGCCACCATTAATACAGGTGGCTTCATTGTATCAAAACAACATTACGGTTTAAATGTACCCCTCATCATATCAATTAGCAAAAAAGGTGACCAAACGAATCTGGCCACCTTCCACTTATAACTCGAAAGTCTATATAATTACCATATAATTATCACCCGCATTTAGAAGAACCGCAAACCTTACAGATTAAACACCCCTCTTGATAAATAACGGATTTAGAACCGCAATTCTCACAAACCGAACCGGTTGCTTCCGTCCCATCCGGGATAAATTTCCGTAACGCTCTTTCCACACCATTCTTCCAGGTATTGATATTCTCATTATCGAACTCCATAGCAGCAACCAAATCCACGATTTGATTGATCGGCATTCCATAACGCAAGACCCCGGAAATCAATTTTGCATAGTTCCAATACTCTTTATTGAACTTGTATGATAATCCCTCCACCGTCGTCTTGAAACCTCTCTTGTTCGAGAATTGAAAGTCGTAACGGCTATTTCCATCTTCATCCGTGTTCTTTACAATCTTACCGTCGGTCACGGCTTTTGGCAACATGATTCCCTCTTCATCATCAGCGATACCAGTAAAAATCTCGTAAGGACGTCCGTCATACAAACCAATAAAGGCAATCCATTTCTCCTTATTATTTTGGAAACGCACGATTTCCGCATCCAATTCTTTCGGACGCTTGGCAGGCATCGCACCTCCATCCGTCTTTTTATCTTTATTGGAAACCAAAACCCCGGAACGGGAACCGTCTCGATAAACCGTACATCCTTTACACCCACTCTTCCAAGCCTCGATATAAAGTTGACCAACCAGCTCTTCCGAAACATCTGCAGGCAAATTCACCGTAACACTGATGGAGTGATCCACCCATTTTTGTACACGTCCCTGCATACGCACTTTAGCAACCCAATCAATATCATTAGATGTTGCTTTATAATAAGGAGACTTCGCCACCATCTCATCAATCTCCTCGTTCGTGTAGCGCTTATGAACATCATACCCGTTTTTCTCCATCCAAATAGCAAATTTATGATGGAACACGATAAACTCCTCGTAAGCATCCCCCATTTCATCCGTGAAATCAACATGCACGTTCTTGTCGTTCGGGTTTACCTTTCTTCTTCTCTTGTAAACCGGCAAGAATACAGGTTCAATACCGGAAGTCGTTTGGGTCATCAAACTGGTTGTTCCCGTCGGGGCAATCGTCAGACAAGCAATGTTACGACGACCGTATTTCACCATCTCCTGATACATCTCCGGAGAAGCTTCTTTTAAACGAGCAATAAACGGATTATTCTTCTCCCTCTCAACATCAAAAATTTTGAAAGCACCACGTTCCTTGGCCAACACGACAGAAGAACCGTATGCGGCAACAGCCAGTTGTTTATGAATATCCACGGAGAAATCAACCGCTTCATCACTACCGTAACGCAACCCGAGAGCAGCCAACATATCACCTTCAGCCGTGATACCAACCCCGGTACGACGCCCTTCTCTAGCTTTTGCTTTAATTTTCTCCCACAAACGAATCTCAACACCCTTCACCTCGTTATCTTCCGGATCCGATGCAATTTTCTCAAGAATAGCATCAATTTTCTCCAATTCCAAATCAATAATATCGTCCATCAAGCGTTGAGCAATAGCCACATGTTTCTTGAACAACTCGTAATCAAAATATGCGTCTTTCTCGAAAGGATTTACCACGTAAGAATACAAGTTAATTGCCAGCAAACGACATGAGTCATACGGACACAACGGAATCTCTCCACAAGGATTCGTGGAAACCGTTCTGTAACCCAGATCGGCATAGCAGTCGGGCACACTCTCCCGAATAATCGTATCCCAGAACAAGATTCCGGGTTCAGCAGATTTCCACGCATTATAAACAATCTTATTCCACAATTTTACTGCGCTAATCTGTTTCACGTTTTTAGGTTCGTCAGAATATACCGGATATTTTTGAATATAATCACGTTCTTCGATAACCGCATTCATGAACTCATCATCAATTTTCACCGAAATATTAGCTCCGGTTACTTTCCCCTCGGTCATTTTCGCGTCAATGAAACTTTCCGAATCTGGGTGATTGATAGAAACACTCAACATCAAGGCTCCCCGACGACCATCTTGCGCTACCTCCCGGGTTGAGTTTGAATAACGCTCCATGAAAGGAACAATTCCAGTGGATGTCAAGGCAGAATTCTTAACTGGAGACCCTTTCGGACGAATATGGGATAAATCATGTCCAACCCCACCTCTTCGTTTCATCAACTGCACCTGTTCCTGATCAATCTTCATAACCCCGCCATAGGAATCAGAAGGACCATCATGCCCGATCACGAAGCAGTTAGAAAGGGATGCAATTTGATAATCATTACCAATACCCGTCATTGGCCCTCCTTGCGGAACAATATACTTAAAATCACGCAACACCTCAAAAATTTGCTCTTCAGTCATCGGGTTTGCGTAATTTCTCTCGATCCGAGCGATTTCTGAAGCCAAACGATGATGCATGTCATCCGGGTTCAACTCAAAAATATTCCCGTAAGAATCTTTTAAAGCGTATTTGCTTACCCAAACACGGGCAGCTAACTCATCCCCCTTGAAATAATTCAAGGAACTGCTATAAGCCTCCTCCTGCGTGTAGACTTTCTTTTCTTTCACAGTTTCTTTTTGCTTTTCCACTTTCTTCGTAGTTTGTTCCATTAGTGTATTATATAAATAGTATTTTTTGTGATTAATTCAACAAGGACAAAACTAAAGAAAAAAAACTTCTTGGAAAAATATTTTTACTAACAACACACGAAAGTTTTCCAATTTAAACAACTAATACGCTAATAATAAAATAAATAACAATTCATAGAATGTCAAAAAATTTTCCAAATATAAAATCAATACAAACTACAAATACTTTCCAAGAATATTTCGCTTTAATAAAATTTGAATTTTACATGATAAGTACACCACACCGAAACACCCAATAAGACACACAAATAGCTAGCAATTTTTAGCTATTTATACGTTCTAGTGTTTAATAAAGTTTAATAAAGCTCCTTGATCTCTTCAGAAATATTTACATGCATTCTTTTCTCATCATGAGAAATATCCAAGACATATTCATCGGATACGGGAAGAAGAATTTCTTTAGAAAATATTTTTATCGTGAGAACCACGTTACCTGAATAGTTGTCTACCTGCTCCACAACACCCGTCTCTCCCGTCAACTCGTCCAAAATGGAATATCCAATCAAGTCAGAAAGCTCAAAAGGCAATTTATCCTCTTCTTCCAGCAAATATTTCTCCATTAACAGATCACAACCAACCAGGCGATCCGCTTGCTCCTTCGAGTCTACAAAATCAAATTTGACAATATAAGAAGAATGGTTTCTTTCCGTCAAACCATCTTCAGCAATATAAAAGGGAACCGGTGCCCCTTCCAAAAGAATAAACACCGGTTCATCCATGTATTGTTCAAGAAGATCATTATCCGTATAAACAACAAGAGCTCCCTGTAAGTTATGAGTCTTACCGATCTCTCCTATCTTTACACAATCTTCTCTCTTGACCATAAAATTACTCTGCTGCTGGAGTTTCTGCCGGAGCTTCCGGAGCAGCCTCAGCGGCAGCTTCAGTTGCAGCAGCCTCTACTTCTGCTCTAGCAGCTGCTTCTGCTTCAGCTTTTGCAGCAGCAATTTCAGCTTGTTTTTTAGCCACGATCTCAGCTTTAGCCTCTTTCACTTTAGCCTCAGCCTCCAAACGAGCCTTATAAGCACTTTCTGATTCGTTAGCCAAACGAGCAATTTTAGCCTGAATTTTAGCAATTTTCTCTTTTTTCCAAGCTTCAAATTTCGTGTCAGCAGCAGCCATATCAAATGCACCTTTCTTCACACCTTCCAACAAGTGCTTTTTCATAAGTACTCCCTCGTAAGAAAGAATTCTTTTAGCCGTGTCAGTCGGTTGAGCTCCGGTCATCAACCAGTATAACGCTCTGTCGAAATTCAAATCAATCGTAGCCGGGTTGGTCATCGGGTTGTAAGAACCAATTCTTTCAATGTAACGACCATCACGCGGTGCTCTACTATCTGCTACCACTACATGGTAGAACGGACGTCCTTTACGACCGTGTCTTGCTAATCTAATTTTAGTTGCCATTCTTTTTAATTTTAACTCATTAATTACTTTCCTATTCACGATAGGCGGGTGCAAAGATAGTCAATTAATTGAAAGTTGAAAATTCTTTTAAGGCAAAACATTTTGAAAAACATGTTCTATTTCTTTCAGGTACTTTGGATTAACGACAATCTCCTTATACCTGTTTTTCAATATCGACACGGCCTCCTCAGGCAATTCATTACAATACTGCATCACAAAATTATTCCCTATATCATCCCGAATCTGCTCATGCAAACCCAAATTATTCAACTCATCAATATAAGCATTCACAAATTGTCCCGGTTCAGACATCAAATTAGCTAACTTCTCGCCCAGCAAATTATTCCAATAAGAAACCTCATAAATTTTATAACGATATACATCCCGATAAACATCTATATCATTTTTCGGCAACATTCGATCAAATATATTGAAATCAGCAGGAATATCACTTTTATCCTCCCGGTTCAACAACGAATGATACATGGGATAATAAAAATAAGAGGCAGCCAATGGTACTTTTACCTGTATTCGAAATAACTGCACAAACGCCGGATCGCAAGTATTCTTTTTCACAAATGCTGAAATAATACGATCATTAAAGCGTACAATAGAATCCATGAGCTGTTTAAAATCACTCGGTGGAAGTACAAACATCTCTTGTGTTGATGGGAACCACTGTTTCTGGTAATAATCAACCATCATTCGGGTTTCCGGGTTACTTCCCTCTAAAAACTCAACAGAGTCATAATCACCCTCCAACACGCTCTTTACATCCATCTTCAAGCGAACACTCTTCCCCGGTTGCAAAAAAAGAGGAAAAGCGGCTTTCCCATTCGCCAATCGCACATAACCGGCTTTCACCAAAGGTAAATCAGCCTCAAAAGCTCCCGTACTATCTAAAGCAACAGCTATTGTTGTATCTTGTCCACACACTTCAAAATATAATTTATTCCCTTTATAATGAAGTAAATTTCCTGAAATCTTTACCCCATTAATAGGATTGCACGCCCACAGGCATGCAATCCATAAACCAATACACCACCTCATCACTTACTTCACTTTAGTAAAATGATACCTAATCATGTGCATTTCCATCGGGAACTCCCCTTCTCCCGACCAGGCTGCAAGATCTCTATAAGTATTATATAAGAAATCCGTTGGCTCATAATCAAACACGGTAACCTCCAACGTCTCATTATCCTCCAATAATCTAAAACCAACCTGTACAGATCTCAATTTCTCATTCACACCCGAGAAATTAACATTCGCCTGACTCAAATTCATCATAGAAACAGTCACCTGTGGTGGTCGTCCGATTCCTCCAAATTCATACAAGTACACCAACTGTTCTTTCAAGAAAGTGACATCAGCATCTCTAAAATACTTCGCCATATCTCCGGTCGCATGAACCTTCAACCGAGTTCCCCCATTCACAAACTCCAACATATCCGTCGGTAAATTATTTTCCGGCATATTTGCGATCTCTTCTCCGCCATACCACGCATTATTTTTCACATAATCCATTGATGTCAGCTCCTTAAATATCCATTTACCTTCCAAACGATCAGGAGTTGTCATTCCCTTTATATAAATCTCGGTTTGATCCACATCACCCGGTAAAATACGATCATTCCCGTCCGGAACCAATAAAAACAAGGTCGTTTTTCCCTCTTCCCATTTCAAGAACCTGATTTTTATCGTACCATAACTCTTTTTGGCCGGAATAACAAACATTTTATCGGGATTATCCACGAATTCATAATGTACATGTTCTATTGCCGTCGAATGTTCTCCCACGATAAAAGGAACTTTTGTATCCGTACTCGCCGAGAAATATTTTCCCGTATTCGCATCTTTCGCATCCATTCTAATCTCAACCTCCCCGGGTAAAACATAATTCTCTTCCTGGAAAGAACAAATTAACTGTCCTTTAGTAAGCACTTCGATCAAGGTAAAATTATACTCTCCAAGCGCATAACCGTCAATAGGGTATAATTCCAGTTTTATCGTTTTCCCATCCTCAAAATTATTTTTAGGGGTCACGGTAATACTAGCGGTACTCTCTCCTGCGGGAATAACAAACTCATCGGCAGAAAGCTCATATTCCTCTCCCTGTACAGCGGCTCCCCTTACATTAAATTTGACAGACGTATTCGCCGATACCGGCTCTGTAACCCGAATTTCAACTTTTAACGGTTCTTCTGCATCCAGCGTATAGACCTAAAATCCGCAAGCAATCTCAATGGCAATCTCAATTGCAGTAAAGAGCTTG
>ENA-ORUO01003193-ORUO01003193.1-human-gut-metagenome-genome-assembly--contig:-NODE-3193-length-11399-cov-2.170575_pt1 | contig 11399 bp, 8 predicted proteins | sample MGYA00242082_ERZ509215 | MGnify/ENA primary metagenome ERZ509215 (study PRJEB26280, sample SAMEA2338829) | human gut metagenome | biome: human gut; feature: human-associated habitat; material: faeces... | reverse complement strand
GAAAATACCGACTGTGAGTTGAAACAAACAGATTTTCTGAAAAATACCCAATAGCAAAAAGCAACGATACTTTCTGACTCGCATGCGGTTCCCTTGCGCATAACGGTTGCTATTGGGTATTTTTTTTGTTATAATGGGCGCAAGTGGGGAGATCTTCAGAGCGAAGAAAAGGGGAAAAGAACACATGAAGGAGCAACAGAAGAAAAAAGCAGCGCCGGTACTGGTCGTACTGATTCTGATCGTGCTAGTCGGTGCAGCAGGCGTTGGTTCATTTTTGATAAACCGATATAAACCCGGAACCGAATACATGGCCGGGAACGAATATTTTAACCTGACAGACGAAAACAGCGTTGCGCTGATCCAGAACGGAGAACTTCTGGAAGAGCAGGCCGTCCTTATCGGAGGAGAGCCGTATGCGGCGTACACATATGTAGAATCCCAGCTGAACAGCTGCTTCTACTGGGATGAAGAAACAAAAGGAATCCTGCTTACAACGAGCGGCGGCGTACAGACGCTGCTTCCGGGCGATGCGGCCGTTGCCAAAACACCGGGCGGACAGCCTGCCGTACAGCAGGAGAGCGACGGAAAGGTTTACATTTCGCTGGATGTCGTAAAAGAATACACAGATCTCGACTATGCATATTACAGCGATCCCAACCGTGTTGTAATCCGGAATGAATGGGACGGCGTGGAGCAGGCGACGGTACAGTCAGACACCGCGCAGGTGCGCCAGAAAGGCGGCATCAAGAGTCTGATTCTTGCGGATGTACAGAAGGGTGACACCTTGCTGTATCTGGAAAATCTGGACAACTGGTGCAAAGTCATGACGGCGGACGGCTATACCGGCTACATCCAGACAGAGGATATCTCCGAGCCGGAGGCCATCGAAGCGCGGACGGCAAAGAAAGATTCCTATGAAAGAATTACACGGGATCACAAAATCAATCTGGTCTGGCATCAGAGCACATCGACCGAGTCGAACGACGCGATGGCAGAGATGACAGCAGAAATGACCGGCGTGAACGTGATTTCACCGACCTGGTTTTCCGTGACAGACGAAACCGGTACGATTTCCAGCCTTGCGAGCGCCGATTACGTGAAACTGGCGCATGACGCGGGACGGGAAGTCTGGGGATTGATTGATAACTTTAATGAAGCATTTGACGAAACAACCGATCTTGCCTACGCATCCGTGCGCAGCAGAATCATTGAGCAGCTGCTCGCCGAGGCAGCATCGTGCGGCATGGACGGCATCAACGTGGATTTCGAGAATCTGAAAGAGGCCGGAATCCCGCATTACCTGCAGTTTCTGCGGGAACTGACGAGCGCGGCGCATGCACAGAATCTTGTGGTGTCGGTCGATACGCCGGTACCGCAGGCTTACACGATGTATTATCAGCGCGGCGAGCAGGCAAGATTTGTGGACTATATGATTGTCATGGCCTATGACGAGCATTTTGCGGGAAGCGAGGAGGCAGGTTCTGTTTCATCCCTTCCGTTCGTACAGCAGGCCGTGGAGGAGATGACGCGGGTGATGCCTGCCGATCAGGTGATCTGCGGAATCCCGTTTTATACCCGTGTCTGGACGGAAAAGTTCGGACAGAGCGCCATTACCAGCGAGGTGCTGGGCATGGATGGCGCCAAAAACTATGCCAAAGAGAATCAGATGACAGAAACCTGGGATGCATCCCTTGGCCAGAATGTGGCAACGGTAGAAACTTCCGATGCCAGATACACGATCTGGATGGAGGATGAGCAGTCCATGGAGGAAAAACTGAAAGTGATCCAAAGCGCCGATCTCGCCGGAGTGGCAGAGTGGAAGCTCGGATTCGAGTGCGCAGACGTCTGGAGTCTGATTTCAGAATATATTGAAACAAACAGTTGACGAGGAGTCCGGGAAGGATAAGGGGAATGATAAAAGCCCGGGCACGAAGGAGGAGTATATATGTCAGAAAACAATCACGAAGAATTATTTAAAACAACGCTGATGGGCGGTTTCGATAAGGACGATGTCATGACGAAAGTGCAGAACCTGAAAGATCAGGCGTATGCCGCTCAGAAGAAACTGGAAGCGAAGATCGAGGAAAACGAGCAGGAAATCGAGAAGCTGAACCGCAAGATCCGCGAGCGTGAGGATAAAATCGAGGAGCTCGAAAAAAATATTCATGAGAAATACCAGAGCTATATCGACAATTATGACAGCATCAGCGGCCTTGTGTTTGAGGCACAGGTGAAAGCGAAAAAACTGACACAGGAAACAGAGGAGAGCTGCAGAAAGCTAAAAGAAGAGACCGAGGAAGCCTGCCGCCGGAAAACCGAAGAAACGGACGAGTCCTGCCGCGAGAAAACGGAGGAAACGGATGAGGCGTGCTGCAAAAAGAGAGAGGAGACAAACGAGTCCTGCCGGAAACAGAGGGAGGAGACAAAGGAATCCTGTGCAAAGCAGCGCCGCGAGACGAAGGAACAGTGCGAATACATGGTAGAGAGCGCACGTCAGAAGGGCGAGGAACTGGCTGCTGTTTATGAAGAAAAACTGCAGGCCGAAGCAGAAGAAATCCAGAGCCATATGGACGCGGAGCTGCAGAAAGCCAACACCAGATACCAGAAGATTTACGCCGAGATGGAAACCATGACAAGTGTACTCGAGAAGAACCGCAGAATTTTTGAGGAGGCTTTTGCCGGCATCGAAAAAATGCGTGAGGAGATGAAACGTTCTGCGTCGGAAGTGGAAACCTTCATGAAAGATCCGGTAAAAAGTATCTTTCCCGGAGAGGCAAAAGAAACAGCCGCAGAGCCAGACCGTGAAGGTACCGCAGAAGAAGCAGAGGAAGAAGACGAAATCGTCGAAAATTCCGCAGTCATCGATCTCGAAAATGAGCCGGATTATCTCGATGATGACAACGACGAAGAAGAGGATGAAATCCCGAATCGCGCGCATGATGAAGAAGATGAGGAAGAGTAACCGGAAGCAATAAGAGTTGTAACCTGCCCCGCTGCTGCATAAAATGACCAAGAAAGGAAATTTGCAGCAGGGGGCTTTTCATTTGGAAAAAGGGAAAAAACTGGAATGGCTGATGGCGGTGATTCTGCTTTCGGCGGCGTATGTTCTGTCCCGCGAGGGCGCACGGCTGGTGGCAGCACAGAAGGCAGCTACAAAAGTAGTGGTGCTGGACAGCGGCCACGGCGGCGACGATCCCGGCAAAATCGGGGCAAACGGTGTCAAAGAAAAGGACATCAACCTTGCGATTGCCCGTCTGCTGAAAAAGAAGCTGGAAAAGCAGGGAATCCTTGTGGTGATGACGCGGGAAGGGGAGGATGATCTCTCCGATCCGGGAGCCGTGAATGCGAAAGTGCAGGATCTGCAGCGGCGCGTGCAGCTGATTCATGAAAAAAAGCCGGACTGTGTGATCAGCATTCACCAGAACAGCTACCCGGATGCGGCGGTCAAAGGGGCGCAGGTGTTTTATTATACGGATTCAAAAGAAGGCGAAAAACTGGCGCTCTGCATGCAGGCTGCACTGGTCGCGGGGCTCGATCCGGCGAATCACAGGAAAGCCAAGGGAAACAAAACGTATTACATGCTGAAGAAGACAGACGCAGTGCTGGTGATCTGCGAGTGCGGATTCCTCTCAAATCCGGAGGAGGAAGCGCTCCTGAACACAAAGGAGTACCAGAAAAAGGTGGCGGATGCACTGTGTGACGGCGTTTTAACGTATCTGGGAGAAAAGAAGAATGGCAAAGAGAAGACACAGACGAAGACGGAAGAGACCGCTGCGGGCGCTGCTTCCGCTTATGCTTGTCCTGCTGGCGGCTTATCTGGTATTCGGAGAATTTGGTGAGAGCGATCCCGTGCAGAACGGAAGCGGAGCGGACAGCAGCACTGCTTCACAGACGGCAGACGAAAACAATGGTCTGTCAGAGAATGGCGCAACACAGTTTCAGGCGGAAAATACAGATGAGGAGGAGCTGGCGAAGCGGTATTATTACAGCCAGCTCGATGAAAACAGACAGATGATTTACCGCGAACTGGTGCAGGGAATCGCGGAACACCAGGAAACCATCATCACAAAAGGCGGCGATCCCGATGTGACGGCGGAGGTTTACGGATGGGTCTATATGGATTACCCGGAGTACTGCTGGATCAACGGAGCATCACATGTCACGGGATACGGCGAGCCGAAGAACTACTGCGAGGTAGTTCCGGAATACACGATTTCTGCGGAGGAGATCACAGGCCGCCAGTCCCAGATCAAAGGGGCGGGAAATGATTTCTTAAGTGATATCGACCGTTCGATGGATGACTATGGGAAGATTAAGGCTGTCTTTGAAAAATGTATCCGGCAGATTGATTATGTGAAAGATGCGCCGGAGAATCAGACACTCTACAGCGGACTTGTGAACGGACAGACGGTCTGCGCAGGCTATGCCAGAACGTTCCAGTATCTGATGAACCGCCTGGACATCCCGGTCATTTATGTGACGGGAACGACAGACACCGGCGAGGCGCACGGCTGGAATATCGTAAAGTGCGGAGACAATTATTACAACGTCGATGTAACCTGGGGTGATCCGGTATTCGCAGAGGGCGAGAGCGGCGAGTACAATCTGCCGGACGACCTGATCTACTACGATTTTCTCTGCGTTTCCGATGCGGAATTTTCGGACACGCATCAGGCGGATGCGAATCTGCCGCTCCCGGCGTGCAATGCAGATGACCTCGAGTATTACCGCCAGATCGGCCGGTACATGGATACATTTGATGCGACGCAGATTCTGTGGGAAATGGAGACGGATATTGAAGAGACAAAAGAGTATTCCGAATTTAAATTTGCCACCGATGATCTGATGTCACAGGTCATGGAAGCCCGACCGGAGCTTCTCGATAAGGCTTCCGGCTATCTTTGTAGCTATTACGGACTCGGGTCCGTAAAATATACATACAGCGAGGATACGGCGACAAGAAAGCTGATGGTATTCTGGCAATATAAAGGAGAACCGAGTGAATGACGGCATCATCGGCACCGCATGCGTAGGCATCGCGCATCATGGTTTCCGCCTGCGGAGGCCCCATGGTCAGCACGGTCACGGTTCCGCCAAGTTTTTCACGGAGAGAAATTGCGGTTTCGAGTGCAAAAAGATCATATGGATTCGTCCGTGTATCGCCGGACATCCGCTTCATGGCGCCGGTTTCCGGATCGATATCCACTTTCGTGCCGGCCGGCACCTGTTTCATACATACAATTATCTTCATTTCTTTTTCCTCTTGTACTTTTTGAGTTTGACGCGTTAAAACACTGTGTTGTTACAGCACGAAAGTATAGGGATGTCGAGAAAAAATATCAAATTTGCCGATGGAGAGGAAAGAAAGAAACCCGGGATTGGACAAAATGCCAAAGGAAAAGGGACAGGAACCTGCGCCGACGTTAAGGATATCCCCCGTGGGGGCTTGTGAAAACGGCCGATTTTTGGTAGAGTAAAGGAATATTTGAGCGGTTGGAAAACGGCCGCGCCGGTCTGCGGATGAAAACCGGAAAATGGAAGAAAAAAGAAAGAAGCGGAAGATATGAAACAGGAATTATTACAGGAAATTGCCTCCTACTGGGGAACCCGTGCGGAGGGGTATTCTGAGGTCAATGAAAAAGAACTGGCGGGAAGCCAGAGAGAAGCGTGGCTGCATGTATTAGAGGAGCAGTTTCCAGAGAAAAAGAAAGAAGAGATGAAGATTCTCGATATCGGAACCGGCCCGGGATTCTTCCCGATGATTTTGTCGGAGGCAGGTTATACGGTGACGGCTGTTGACTACACGGAGGAGATGCTGGAAAAGGCGAAAGAGAATCTGGGAAAGTATACGAAATACGGTCTGGAGCGCGTGACGCTGCAGCGGATGGATGCACAGAATCTGGAGTTTGCGGATGAGACCTTTGATGTTGTCATTTCCAGAAATCTGACCTGGAATCTGGAAAAGCCGGAGCAGGCATACCAAGAGTGGATGCGTGTTCTGAAACCTGGCGGCGTGTTGCTCAATTTTGATGCGAACTGGTACGGTTATCTCTATGACGAGGAGAAAAAAGAAGCGTACGAGGCAGACCGGAAGAAAGTGGAAGAGCAGCAGCTCGACGACCATTATCTGTGCACGGACATTGACCGCATGGAAAACATTGCGCGCCAGGTGCCGCTCTCTGCGATGGAACGGCCGGCGTGGGATACGAAGGTGCTCGAATCCTTCGGCGTCTGTTCCATTCAGACCGATTCCGAAATCTGGAAGCGCGTCTGGAGCGAGGAAGAGAGACTGAACTATGCATCGACACCGATGTTTCTGGTGCGCGCGGAAAAAAGCGCAGAGCAGTCCTTCCAGCTTGGTGATGTGACCGTCCGCCGCGGCGAAAAATATCAGGGGGATATCTCCTTTGCGAATGGGGATATCGTGCTTCCGGGAACGATTATCTGTGGAAAACTTCCGGGAAAAACAATGCTGATCACCGGCGGCGTTCATTCCGGTGAATACGTCGGCATTCAGGCGTGTGTGGAACTGGGAGCGGAGCTTCAGCCGGAAAAAACGGTTGGAACGATCGTGATTTTAAAGGTCTTAAACCGTCCTGCTTTTGAAAACCGTGCGGGCAGTCTCGGACTTTCCGATGGCAAAAACCTGAACCGTGTATTTCCGGGCAATCCAAACGGAACCGAGATGGAGCGGCTGGCGTGGGCCATTACGAAAGAAGTTTATCCGAAGGTGGATTATTATATTGACCTCCACAGCGGCGATGATTTCGAAGCATTGACGCCGTATGTCTATTACGCCGGAAAAGCGGCGCAGGAGGTGACAGAAGTTTCGCGGAAAATGGCGGAGCAGGTGGATGTTCCGTACATGGTGCGTTCCATGGTGTCATCAGGCGGAGCGTACAACTACGCGGCGTCCAAGGGCATCGCGAGCATCCTCTTAGAGCGCGGCGGCATGGGAGCCTGGACTTCCGAGGAGGTCAATTCCGACAAGCGTGATGTGCGCAATATCTTAAGCAGCCTCGACATGTATCAGATCCGCCGCGATGTGCGGAACTACGTGCCGATGGAGGTGACGGATGTCTGCTATCAGGCGGCTTCCGAAGACGGCCTCTGGTATCCGGCGGCAAAACCGGGCGATATGGTTGCAGAGGGCGCACTGCTCGGAACGATCCGTGATTATAATGGAAAACTCCGTGAGACGTGCAGTGCCGAGTACACCGGTGTGGTGCTGTACCAGACGGGCAGTCTGCAGGTAACAGAAGGGGGCCCTGTCGTTGCTTACGGAAGAATTGTGCGCGAGCCGGAGTACGACGACCGCAAAGAGCAGATTGTCCATTACTGGGAGAAACGGAGCGAGAGCTTTTTAGAGCAGAGACGCTCCGAACTTGCAAACCCGATTGCGAAGCGCTGGATGAAAGAGATTGAAAAACAGATCCCGGCGGGAAGACGGTTAAAGATCCTTGATGTGGGCTGCGGAGCCGGATTTTTCTCGATCCTGCTGGCAAAAGAGGGCCACGAGGTCTTCGGCATCGACCTGACACCGGAGATGATTGAGAATGCAATCCAGCTTGCCGAAGAAGAGAACGCCGACTGCCGCTTCCAGGTCATGGATGCGGAAAACCCGATGTTTGCGGATGAAACATTCGATGTTGTCATTTCCCGAAACCTGACGTGGACGCTGCCGAATGCGGAGCATGCTTACGGCGAGTGGATGCGTGTGCTGAAAACGGGCGGTGTGTTGCTGAACTTCGATGCCAATTACGGAAAAGAAGATGTTGCCGATACGAAGGGACTTCCGGAGGCGCATGCCCATTTCAAGGTTGGAAACGAGATGCTCGAAGAGTGCGAACGGATCAAATCACAGCTCCCGATCAGCCGCAAAAACCGGCCGGCGTACGATGTGGCGGTGCTGTGCGAAAACACAGCGGGAGAAATCCGCATTGATACGAGCCTTGGAAAACGCATTTATCTGGAAAAAGACGAGTTCTATAACCCGGCACCGATGTTTTCGATTTGTGCCGTGAAGCAGTAAAGGAGTATTTGTGAAAAAATATCTGTTAAAACGACTGCTTCGCCTGATTCCGGTATTCCTCGGCGTGACGATTCTCGCTTTTCTGCTGACGGGACTTTCCTCGGTCGATGCAGTGGATTTAAAAGAGAGCAGCAGCGGCGGCGTGATGTCGGAGGCGGAAAAAGAAGCGATGCGGGAGGAGCTGGGACTGAATGAGCCGGAAGCTGTCCAGTACCTGCAATGGCTGAAAAACGCCCTGCGCGGTGACTTCGGGGAGTCGTACGTTTCCGGCAAACCGGTGCTTGTAAGCTTCTGCGAAAAACTGCCCGCAACGATTGCACTTGCGGCGCTGGCGCTTGCCATGACGGTCTGTCTTTCGTTTCCGCTCGGTATCTTAAGTGCAAAATATCAGAATACGTGGGCGGACCGCAGTATCAGCCTGTTCTGCTTTGCAGGTAATTCGTTTCCGGGGTTTTTCACTGCACTTCTTCTCTTGTATTTCTTTTCGCTGAAATGGAATTTTTTTCCGGTTCTCAGTATGGGAAAGGGATGGAAAAGCTGTGTGCTTCCGGCGGCGACGCTTGCGGTTTCGATGACGGCAAAATACACCCGTCAGGTGCGTTCTGCCGTGCTTTCAGAGCTGGAGCAGGAGTACGTGGCGGGTGCACGGGCACGTGGGTTAAGTGAAAACCGGATTCTGTTTGGAAATGTATTAAAATCCGTGCTGCTTCGGATGGTCACGCTGCTGTTCTTATCCGCCGGTTCGCTGCTTGGAGGAACCGCCATCGTTGAGACGATTTTCATGTGGAATGGTGTCGGAAAAATGGCCGTGGATGCCGTTTCCATGCACGATATTCCCGTGATCCAGGCGTATCTGGTGTGGATGGCGGCGATCTATCTGCTGCTGCATCTCATTGCTGATCTGCTGATGGGTGCACTGGACCCGCGGGCGAAGCTGGAGGGAATGCGATGAAAAAAGAACAGAAAAGAAAGATCCTTTTTTATGGCATCCTCGCCGGTGCGCTGCTGCTGTTTGCCGCGTGTGCGGCCCATCTGGCACCGTACGATCCGTATGAGCAGAATCTGGAACTGTCCCTTCTTCCGCCGTCCGCGGCGCACTGGATGGGGACGGACCGCTATGGAAGAGATCTGTTTTCAAGGATTCTCTCCGGCGCGCGGGTCAGCATTTTTTCAGCACTTCTTGTCGTTGCAGCAAGCGCTCTGATCGGAACACTCGCCGGAATTTTCAGCGGCTGGCTGGAAGGTAAAACGGATACGGTTCTGATGCAGATCTCCGATATTTTTCTGGCCTTTCCGGGTATGGTATTTGCAATCGCATTTTCCGGCGTTCTGCAGAGCGGCATGACGGGAGCCGTTGTGTCGCTGATCCTTGTTTCCTGGCCGAAATATGCACGGCTTGCACGGAACCGTGTGCTGGCATTGAAACACATGCCGTTCATCGCGGCGGCGCGCCTTACAGGAAACGGAACATGGAAGATGATCAGACGCCATATTCTGCCGAATCTTGCGGGGCAGACGATTGTCACAGCGGTGCTTGATATCGGAACGATGATGCTGGAAATCGCGGGTCTGTCCTTCCTCGGCCTTGGTGCGGAAGCGCCGTCGGCGGAGTGGGGAGCGATGATGAGCAACGGAAGAAGTATGCTGCAGACCGCGCCCTGGGTCATTCTGGCGCCGGGACTGGCGATTTTTCTGACCGTTCTTGTCTGCAATCTGCTTGGTGAGGCGGTACGGAAAACGGTGGATCAGGGATAAGGGGCAAACGAAAATGGAAACAAAGGGAGCAAAAACATGAGCGAAAAACTGCTGGAAATCAGCGGCCTTTCTGTCTGTTATGAGGGGGAGCAAATTTTAAATAACATCTGTTTTTCCGTCGAAAAAGGAGAAATCGTCGGCATCGCCGGCGTCGGCGAGCGCGCGAATCGTTTGCAAAATCAACGTTTCGCTGTCCGCGTCGACGCTGCTGGTCGCCTCGTCGAAAATATAGACGGCCGACCTGCGCAACAGTACACGGGCGATCGCAATGCGCTGTTTCTGCCCGCCGGACAGATTCGCGCCGTCCTGCGTGATCGGGATATCGAGGACTCGCGATTGCGCGCGCACGAAATCGTCGATATGCGCGGCTTCCAGCGTCTGCCACAGCTCGTTGTCGGTGGCGTCGGCGCGGGCCATGAGCAGGTTGTCGCGCAGGGTGCCGGCGAACAGGTGGCTGTGCGCGGAGACGATGGAGATTTCGCGGGTGAGCGATGCTGCGGTGAGGTCGCGGATTTGGTGCGATTTCAGGGTTTCACTGTCATCCGGCGCCGCACTGCTTAACATAGCGCCCAGCACTTCGTCCCGCATTCCGGATGGCATTTCGGACAGCAGCACATCGCCTTCATATCCGACAAGCGTGCCGGCAAGCAGCTGGACGGCTGTGGATTTCCCGGAACCGGATGGCCCGACGATCGCAGTGACTTCGCCGGGCAGCGCACGGAGGGCCACGTTGCGCAAGGCGTAGCGCGTTTCGCGCGCGTCACCCGCGCCGCCGCCCTCATCAACGCTGTCCGCATCCGCGTTCCGCATATCGGAATGCGATGTGGACGATATACGACGGGGACTCGCAACACCGGCACCCGCAGACCCGGCAGCGTCAGGCCCCGCACCAGCAGTACCCCCAGCATCCACATCCGCGTCCGCATACCGGTACGAAACACCACGAAACACCACGCCGACACCACGCCCGGAAACCCCGAATTCCGGCAGTTCCTTGCTGCCATGCTCCGGTTCGGGCGCGTCGAGCAGCGCGAAAATACGTTTCGTGGACGTCATGCCGTTCATCGCAACGTGGAAATACGAGCCGAGCTGTCGCAGCGGAATGAAGAAATCGGCGGCTAGCAGAATCGTCAGCAATACCGCGGCGATCGGCGTCAAACCAAGCGGCAGCACGCCGGACAGCGCGAAAACGCCAGACGGCGAGAGCGAGCCGGATACAAATCGCCATATCGCAACGCCGATGCCGGCGGCCGCGCCACCGTACGCCACGGCATCCATCGCCGTGAGCGAACGCAGTTGGATCTGCAGCACGTTCATGGTCATCACGCGGAACTGTTCGGCCTTCTCGTCCATGACTCGTGCGGCGCGCTCGTCCGCGTCGAAGGTTTTCAGCGTCTCAAGTCCCTGCAGATTGTCGAGGAACGCGACGCCCATATCCGTGTATTTGCCCCAGTATTTCTTGAATACGCGGGCAGCACGCATCGCCACCATGCCGACGATGAGCACGATGAGCGGCGCGCAGGCGAGCAGCGTCGCGGCGGTGGGCAGGTCGATCGGCGCAAGCACGGCGAACAGCGTGATGGGGGCGAGCACGGCGTAGCACAGTTGCGGC
>ENA-ORUO01003192-ORUO01003192.1-human-gut-metagenome-genome-assembly--contig:-NODE-3192-length-11399-cov-15.011019_pt1 | contig 11399 bp, 13 predicted proteins | sample MGYA00242082_ERZ509215 | MGnify/ENA primary metagenome ERZ509215 (study PRJEB26280, sample SAMEA2338829) | human gut metagenome | biome: human gut; feature: human-associated habitat; material: faeces... | reverse complement strand
TTGTCGTGGAAAATCATCAAAAAATGTGTCCTTCATGGAAAGACACAAAATTTTATGAATTAGGCTTGATTTTTATTATCTAATTTTTTTCCTTTATTATGACCTATTTGGACAATACATTTGATTCTAAATGGCTAAATGATTAATATGAAGATAAGGAGATAGGGTATGGATAAAAGGGTAATTATTAATTGTATAATCATAATTTTAATTTGGATTTGTAATCGTATGGCTTATTATTACTTATCTGGAAATACAAGTTTAATTGTGAGTGGCATTATCCTAATTGTTGGCTGCTTAATAATGTGGAGGTTCAACCATGAATATCGATGAATATATTAAATTTGATGATATAAATAAACAATTTACTATTCAATCCGATACATATTCTTATAGTGATGTAGTTCGTGTTCCTGTCTTAAATGAAAAGGCTAAAGGAAAGGGTATTCCATTTACGGCTATACTTCCTTCAGGACCATTACCATTTGGGATTCTACAAGATCCATATCTATTTGTTGGAGTAAAGGTTGTATAAAAGATGAAACTATTTTGGCCATATATGTTTCTAAAGAAAAGACGATGGTCAATACGAATCAATATATTAAAGATCGCAAGGTTGCAGAAAAGATAAAAGAGGTGATGAAAAAGAAGCTGAATCGATTTTAAGGGAAATTAAAAAAGAATCGGTTAAGATTCTTTCTTCTTGTATTCAGATATAATTAATCCGGATAAAGTAAGTATGGTTCCAAGAACAATACATGGCGTAATCTTTTCATGTAGGATAATTACTGAAAAGATAATTGTGGCAATGGGGTTTAAATATACATATTGATTGGTTCTAACACTTCCTAATATGGAACAAGAATAGTTCCAAATCACAAAACATCCTGCACAAGCTACTACACCTAAGAAAAGTAGATTTAATAGATTGAGTGGGATTAGAATCTCATCCATGGATACATCAAATCCTAATATTGGAAGGCTGATTGTCATAAAGAAAAGTCCCCACGCAAAGATTCGTTTCGTATTTTGAATGGAAGTATGTCCTAATTCATTGACTTTCTTTAATACAACACTATAAATAGCCCACATGATGGCTGCCACAATGGTAAGAATATCTCCTTTTGGAGATAGGTGCATTTGTTGGCCATTGAAGCTAATGAAGAAGATTCCAATAAAGGCTACAATAAATCCTACCACAAAGTTCATTTTAAAAGGCTCATCCTTAAAACATAAATAGGCAAGTATCGAAGTAAAGAATGGAGCTATCGATATTATGACACCTACATTTGTGGCATATGTATAGACTAGAGCTGTACTTTCTATAAAGTAATATAAGAAAACACCGGTTAATCCACTTAGAATATACCAAATCTCATCTTTTCTATTTTCTAGTTTTAATATTTTAGGACTTAAAATGCATAGTGTTAAAAAACCAATTAAAAAGCGTATAAATAACAGTTCAATGGGTGTGAAACTATCTAAAAGAATCTTACTCGATACAAAGGTAGAACCCCAAATCATAATGCACACAAAGGCTAAAATATGTCCGATCATTGTTTTATTTTTCATGCCAAATAATTATAACAAGAAAGTGAAGGGAAGTGTAAAAAAATGAAGAAATTAGATCCTGTTGTCATTATTGTCGATGTGTTATTACTTATTGGATGTGGATGCATGTTCTTATATGGAAAGATGTCTGCTCATTCATTGTTTATTGTTGGTCTTGTTTTGATTGCACTTTTAGTCATTTATCTTTATGTCACAAACTATAAAGATAATCATTATGGAGGAAGATTCCACAAAGACTTCTAGGCGGTAGAAATACCGCTTTTAATATGCTATATTTAGATTAAAGAAGGTAACTTTATGAGCGGATTATGTGTATTACTATTAATGATTTTTTGTGTAGGATGGATCTTATGTGTGTTTTTTCTATCGATGTTGATTCCACTTTTGATCCTCTATAATGGAATTGTTGGTGTTGTATGTGTAATTCTATATTTTGTACTACGCAAGAAATCTGTCTTTACAAAATATACAGAAGGCTATAAACATGTATTATCCATTATTTTAAAATATTTCTTAATTGTATATGGAAGTATTTCATTAGTATTTAGTATCATTTTAGCTGTTTTAAACTTTTGTTAGGAGAAGGTTTTATGACGATATTAGGTGTGGATTTAGGAACAACCAACAGTTTAGCGGTTGTCTATAAAGAAGGAAAACCCGTATTGATTCCTAATGCGTATGGTGAATATGTAACTCCAAGTGCTGTCAGTATTTTGGATGGTAAGATTGTTGTTGGGAAATTAGCTAAGGAAAGACTCATTACGCATCCAGAGTGTAGTGCATCTTTGTTTAAGCGAAATATGGGCACAGATGTTACTTATGCATTAGATAAGAAAGAGTATGATTCAGCTACACTTTCTTCTTTTGTCGTGAAACAATTGATTGAAGATGCGCAAAATTATTTACATGAATCTATCGATGAAGTTGTGATCAGTGTTCCGGCTTATTTTAATGCGCGTCAAAGACAAGATACAAAGCGAATAGGCGAACTTTTAGGAATTAAAGTGGAGCGTTTGATCAATGAACCAAGTGCTGCAGCTATCGCATGCCATATGGACGATGAATATGAAACATTCGTCGTGTTTGACTTTGGTGGAGGAACATTAGATGTTTCGGTTGTCGACTGTTTTGAAAATGTGATTAGTATCAATGCGATTAGTGGAAACAATCATTTGGGTGGTACAGATTTTGATCGAGCTATGGCCGAATACTTTTGTTTAAAAAATGGATTAAACTATAATGTTTTAGACTCTTCTTTTCAACAAAGTATTTTACGTGCTTGCGAACAAGCTAAAATTAGGTTGAGTACACAAAGTGTGGTTGAAGTATCTTTAGTTCATTTAAATAAGAATTATAATTGTATATTTGATGAAAATGTATTATTTAATACTACACATTCCTTACTAGAATCTTGTAAAAATGTGATTGGTAAGGCCGTAAAAGACAGTGGTTTTTCAGCTAGTGAGCTTGATAGTTTGATTCTTGTAGGAGGATCAAGTCAAATGCCAGTACTTCAACATTATTTATCAGACGCTTTAAATATTCCTGTATTAAAAGAAGAAAACATGGATTCTTTAGTTGCACTCGGACTTGGAAAATACATTGGTATTAAACAAAGGGATGAAAATATTAAAGATGTAGTTGTTACTGATATTTGTCCTTTCTCCTTAAGTACTTCTACTTACAATGAACAAAATCCAGACTTAGAATTATCAACCGTGCTTATTCCTAAGAATTCAGTTTTACCAACAAGTAAAAAGTTGACTTTGCGTACCGTGCATAAAGGGCAAACCAAAGTCAATATTAGTGTTTTTCAAGGGCAAGCTATGTATGCGAAAGAAAATTTATTTTTAGGCCAAGCCTTTATTCATGTTCCTAGAAATATACATGATTATGAATCGTTTGATTTGATTTATTCATATGACATTAATTCTATGTTGTATGTAGAAGCCATTGTACATTCTACCAAGGAACATTATATTTTTAGAGTATCAAAAGGCGATGTGTTAGAAAAAGTAGATGCGTCTGTTCGTTTGGATTCCATCAAAGAAGTGTCTTTAGCTTTATATCAAAATAATGAAGTGGATGCCCTGCTTGCTCGTATTGAAAGAATCTATCAAGAAGTGGATGAGGAAACACAAGATTATTTAATGCGTCTTCATTCAGAATTCACAAAAGATATGGAAACCTTGATCAACAATATCCAAAAAAGGAAACGTCTTATAAATCAAGTTTCACAAATCTTGAATCAAATCGAAGAAAGTCAAAATGTAGATTCTTTAGATATCTTTAGTCAAGACAAGGATGAAGAAGGAGAATATTTAGCATGAATGCGTGGGAAATATTAGGGATTGAGCCTACAAAGGATAAAAAAGAAATAAAAAAAGCTTATGCGAGACTTTTAAAACAGTATCATCCTGAAGAGAATCCGGAAGAATTCAAACAAATTCAGGCTGCTTATCAACAGTGTCTACATCCAGATCAAGAAATAGAGTCTGTTTCATTTGAACAAAATAAACAAGATATTCAAACACAACCCATTTCAACTAAAGAGGATACAATCATTCCTCCACCTATTCCTAAAGTAGAAACATTGTTTGTGAAGAATGAAAAGGATATAGTTGTTTACCAGGATATATTAAATTCGATTGAAAAAAATTTGCCTAAAAAGATTGGGTCTAAAGAGATTGTACAAGTTTTTACAGAACCTAAAATCATGCCGTATTTAGAGGATGAATTGTTCTGTAGAAGATTAGAAGACATCTTTTTATCGCGTACATTAAAATATGTCAAAAATCCAAGGGATTCGGTTTATATCTATTTAGGAAAGTATGGTATGTCAAAATTATCAAATGCGATGGATTATTCAAATGTCCCATTATATAAAAGGCCAGACTTTGTAGCTTTTATTGTGATTAGTGTCATTCTTTTAGAGGTGATATTGGGCATTCTTTAACAATCACAAGAAAAAAACAAGAATCTTCATTTGTATATAATGTATGATATGATCAACTCTAAAAGGCTAGAAATAGCCTTTTCATTATGTTAATGTTTACTTATGAAAACATATTTAACTTTAGAAAAATCAATTCCTCATAAATCAAATTATGATGGATCCTTATACAAGTCTTATGTAACTTCATTTTTTTCGTATACCCAATCACATCATACAATCAATGATTTTTATGACGAAGAAGGGAATGTATATATTCCTGAAGTTTATTCATTCTGTGAAAAAAAGGTAGATCCAGACACACATGAAATGTTTGTACGAGCAGATGTTGAGTTTGAAGATGGATTGAATATGGATTTTCTTCTACATAAACCACTTTATTTTAAAGAGCCAGAATGGTTTCATGATTTGACAAATGAAAAAATTAATAAAATCGTATGTAGCTATTCTGATTGGGATATATTGGATCTACTTGATAATAAAACGAGTAATACAACTATAAATATATCTATCTTTGATGATGGAATGATTCAAATTGAAGAGACAAAGGAAAATCAAAATCCTTTAATTTTAACATATCAAGTTAACAAGACTTACATTCAACAATTCTTTGAAGCCATGAAACAAAATCTAGGCAGTGAAACGACATATGATCCTAGCTGTGTGGGTGGATGGTCTAGAAGTTTTACATTATATTGTGAAAGTGGGAATGTGTTTGAATATCACGGCAATTATTGTACAGATTCGAATGAGAATAGTCTTACGACAAATATAGTAGAGGAGTTACTTACAAAATGTCAGATTGTTATTTAACTTTAGAAGAGGTAAAACTCAATACATCTTATTTAGATGGGTCCATATATAAAACGTATATTACTCATTTCTTTTCATATACGAAAGCTCGTCATAAAATTCAATATCTTTATGATGAAAATGACAACGTACATTCTGTTGAATTGTATGAAATAATAGATCGAAAAGTAGATCCAGACACAAATGAATTATTTGTTCGTGCTGAATTCGAATTTGAAGATGATGAAGATATGGATGCTTTTCTTCATAAACCCCTCTACTTTAAAGAGCCAGAATGGTTTCATGATTTAACACATGAAGAAATTGTACAATTGAATTGTGTTTTTGAACAATATGAACCTGTTTTAGGATCACTTATCGAAAGAAAAAATGTTTATATAAATGCAAATGGAACCGTGCAAATAGCCGATAAAATTTATCATTTGTCTGAACCAAAGATCTGTGAGTTTTTTTATATATTAAGATTTTGGTTTCGGAACAGAGAAATATGATATGTGAAATAGTGTTAAAATATCACAAGATATGAATTATCAGGAACGACAAAAAGGACTATTGAAAATAGCCAACATTTTGTATTCATTTTTAGTTGTTGAATTATTTTTTTACAATCATCTTATGATCGCATTCAGGGCAGTGCATCATATAGTTTTCTTCAGGTTCATTTGGAAATAATTCATCGATTAACCATCTAGGTACTTCTTCTTCGTAACCGCATTTTGTACATTTCATCAATACATCTTTTTCTGTATGTTCTGTCATTCTTTGAGTTTTCTAAAGGATTATGGGTATAGGTATACTGCATTATAGATCCACATTTACATTGGATTGGGTCTCTATTAAAAGAATCTATTAAATGAGTGCGGTATCTAAATTTATTGAGTTTGTTTTTAAGGGCTTTGGTTCTTGTTTCACGAGAATAATTCTTATTCTTTTTGATTCCAAGAAGTGCATGAACTTTGTCCAATGTTTTCTTAGATGCATTAGCATAGAATCCATAATATCGAGTGGTTAAGAAATGGTAGTCTGGAATATGTATAATAAGGTGGTTTATAAAGTTGATCACATTATCTGTAACATCATATCTTTTCTCATCCTTATGATCATTGTAGAACCAGCTGACAGTCTTTGATTCTTTATTGTATTCTGTAATTCTATTTTCAGCCATCGCAGGTCTACCTACATAGCGAATGAAGTAGTTTATGCAGCCTTGAATGTTTTTACCATTATTGAAATCATTATTATCTGATTTAGATTTGGCATAGACATAGAAACCTTTTGGGTGTTCTTTATAGAGTCTGTTTCTTTCTTCTAGTTTACTCAATCCACCAGATTCAATGATGAGATGTTTTTCGAAGCCTAGAAAAATTGAAATGGTGGAACATCTTATGTTTATTTGTTTTTTGCGAATATACAAGTTCCGGTATAAGACAATGGATGTGTGGATTCCATTTAAGGTCCCTTCCAAAAGTATGTATAGTGGCAATCATGCCAAATTCATTACGAACAGGGATATCTTTGAATATATAATGAGTATTCTTTAATTGTTTCATTTTCAGTTTCTTTAATAATGATCTATTTACTAGTATACATATTGTATTTCTAGCTGCAACAAACAATAGATTGAGTCTAGAACGATCCTGCCTGAACCAGTTTCTAGGTTCTTCAGGAATAGTAAAGACAATGTGCCTATGAGGGCAGTCAAGACAAAAAGAGGTAGCCTTGGCCGCAAGCTGTTTGGCATATTTAACACCACAGGCATTACAAAATCTAGAATGACATGAATGAGGGATAATGTTCCAGTTGTCACAATCCGTACATTCAAACTGGTCAAATCCAAGATAACATGTGTGGCAAAGTAATGAACGTTCTACATTGTCTAAAATGCTAGGACGAGCTTTACCGGAAGCATCTAATTTTCGAATGTAGTCAATATTATCGAAGAAGATGTTTTTAATAGGATGATTGAAATCAAAGTTTCGAACATCACAATCTAATAGTGATAAAGTTTCAACTGAAATGTTTGAATGATAAGTTGTGTCCATAATTGAAGTATAGAATGAAACCATTCTAAATTGAATAAAAATACAGTTACAATGTGAATTTAATGTGAACATGTGAGAATTTCAAAGAATATCACATATTAACATTGGTGATATATTGACATAAATAAAATAAATTATAAAGTCTCAAATCTATCTGTTAAACCTGCTTTGAATATAGTATAATAGAGTCAGATAGAACAGGAGGACTTGTCTTATGAAGGTGTTTTCAATGACACAAAGAATCTATTATAAAGATTTGGAACCAGATGCAGAATTGATCATTAAAAAGGATCTTGAACTGTATAATTGTATGCTTCATAAGGCATTCAAAATCTGTTTTGATCGTGCCTATAAGGATGTTACTTATTCAGAAACAGATCAAAGAATGATCAAGTCCTTCTATGGTACAAGTGATTATTTTCCTTTGTCTGCCATTAATGAGGCCAAGGCTTTAGTGAAAAGTCTGAAATGTTTTGAAAAAGAAAATCAAGATATGATCAAGACTCGTCTTAAAAAGATAGACAAAAAAATCAAAAAGAACGAGAAGCAATTGAAGAAGGCTTTAAAGGAAAAAGAGAAGCTGATCAACAGATCCAAGAAAAAGAAATATACAGAAGAAGATTACTTGTATGAGGTGCAGGTATTGGATCCAAATATCAAAAGATTGAAGAGCATCATTCGCAATCTAAAATTCAGACGAAACCGAAATGAGTTCAAGCTTAAAAGAAAGATGCCTTCTGTATGTTTTGGCGGTAAAAAGAATCTGAGAAGTGATTTAGAAACCTTTAGATACAGAAGAAAAAGAAGAATGCTTATTACAGGCAGAAGACAGGGCAAGTATTCAAACAACCTTTTCAAATTAAATGTTGATAATGATATGCTGACATATCGAAGTACTCAGAAAGACATTGTATTCAAAGTGCAGTTTCATAAGTACAAGAATGAACTGTACGCAAGAGTCAATGAAAAACACAACTCACCGGATAAGGCTGTAGCTTATGAATTGATGGATTATGGTGAATACTTTATAGTGAAAGCTATATTTGAAAAACATATGAATCTTCCAAAGACTAATACATTGTATGGAGCAATAGGGATCGATATCAATGTGGACCATATAGCACTATGTGAAACCAATAAGGATGGAAATATTGTATTGATCAAGAAGTATCCAATCCATAAAGAAAATACTAAAAACAAACGCAATGAAGAACTGTATCAGCTTGCCATTGAAATCATGGAACAATGTAAATCCAAGAAAAAGAGTCTCGTAGTTGAAGACTTGAATTTCAAGCAGTTGAAAACCAGGATGCTCTATCGACCAAAGAAGGAAAATAAAACATTATCGAGTTTTGCGTATAAGAAGATATTAGAAAAAGTAGAAAGAAAATGTTTGATGAATGAGGTGGATGTAATCAAAGTAGATCCAAGAAATACGAGTAAGATTGGAAAAGAAAAGTATACAAAGATCAAAGGATTGAGTGTACATTATTGTGCAGCCTATGTGATCAATCGAAGAGGCATGGGATTTGTGGATTAAATAAGATAAATAATCAGAACCAGAAGTTTATGATATCTTACTGGATGATAGGTACATAGATCATGGATGAAATTCTGAAGTATTTATAAAAAGCATACAATAAAAACTCCATCGATAAAGACTGAATGGATCGGGATACCGAATGATTCAGAAAGATGGAGTGGATGTTGAAATGTTACCGGACGACTGGAAACGAACCGGGCACGTCATTTAGACGTGTGACTTTTTCGCAGAAAAAGTCTTTTCTTGTGAAATCAAAATAAATTTAGGTAGTGAAAAGACATATCAACCACTCCTATGTGGTGGTGGCAGTAGTCGATATATCTTGCATCTAAAAAGCGGCAAATCAATAGAGTATTCTGGTGATTATGCACTATGTGATGGCACTCCATATGGATGTAAAATATATACAAAACTAATTGTGGATGATTTACTTAAACAAGTGATTGATTCTTTTTGAGAATTCTAATAAGCTATTATTAAAGGAGAAATTTAAATATGCAATATGGATTTGGAGTAGATATTGGTGGTACTACAATAAAGATTGGATTGTTTTCAGTGGATGGAGATTTGATGGAAAAATGGGAAATTCCAACAAACAAAACAGATAATGGAAAATATATTCTTACTGAAATTGCTGATTTTATTAATCGTACTATTGAAAAGAAAGACATCGAAAAAAGTGATGTGATGGGTGTAGGTTTAGGTGTACCAGGACCAGTAAATAAGAATGGTTTTGTGAGTGTATGTGTGAATTTAGGATGGAATTCATTGAATGTTGAAAAAGAATTCCATGAAATTTCAGGCCTTCCTGTTAAAGTAGGCAATGATGCCAATGTTGCAGCACTTGGTGAAATGTGGCAAGGTGCTGGGAAAGGATATCAGGATGTATTAATGGTTACACTTGGCACTGGTGTTGGTGGCGGTTGTGTTTTAAATGGACAGATCGTTTCCGGAATTCATGGTGCTGGCGGAGAAATCGGACACATGCCTGTAAGGGATGATGAGAAAACTCCATGTAACTGTGGAAATCATGGATGTTTAGAACAATATGTTTCAGCTACTGGAATTGTTACTCAGGCTAAGAAGATGTTAGAGAATGATAAACGTCCTTCTAGTTTACGTGATTATGATTGTTTAGAAGCTAAACACATTTATGACGAGGCTAAAAAAGGGGATGTCATCGCTAACGAATTAGTGGATTCCACTTGTAAAATTCTCGCAAAGGCATTGTCACAAGTCTGTAGTGTGATTGATCCAGAAATCATTGTGATTGGTGGTGGCGTTTCTAAAGCTGGAGATATTCTAACTTCAAGAATCACTCAATCTTTTAAAAAATATGTATTTAATGCATGTGCTTCTACACCTATCGTTTTGGCTAAACTTGAAAATGATGCTGGAATGTATGGTTGTGTAAAATCATTATTTTAATTCTACTAAAAATGCAAGGATTCAGCCTTGCATTTTTTCTATAATAATGGTGAGAATATACGAATAATGCTTAAAAATAAACCTTTCACAATATTCACATGGGTATCTTCTACTTGAATTTTTTTACAATGTTCTAATGTATCAATAAAGTTTTGTTTCACATCCATGATTTTCTTAGATTTATACAATAAAGTGCCATTTTCAAAATGTAGGTATAAGGAGCGATAATCTAAGTTGATTGTTCCTACTGTGGCATATGTATCGTCACAAATAAAGACTTTTGAATGTACAAAACCAGGCTCATATTCATAAATTTTAACGCCGCCCTGAATTAATTGTTTATAATATGTAGTTCCCATATCATGCACAATCTGTTTATCGGCAATACCGGGCATGATGATTCTAACATCGACACCTTTTTTAGCGGTATGAATTAATGTGTTGATCATTTCTGAATCAATGATAAGATAAGGAGTCATTATATATACATATTTATTGGCACTATTTAATAAATCTTCATAAACGGATTGTCCCGTCAATTCTTCGTCTAACGGAGTTTCTGCATAAGGAGCAATATATCCATCAAACAAAGTTTCTTCTACAACATCTTCATTTTTGAAAACAGAATAATCAAAGTCTTCATGACGTAAAGCGTTCCAGTTTGTTAGAAACATTACTAAATAAGACCAAACGGCTTTACCTTTAATACAAATGATATTGTCCATCCAATGACCATGTTTTACTTTCTTATTGATATATTCATCGGCTAAATTTGCACCACCACTAAAGGCAACTTTACCATCAACAATCAAAATTTTACGATGATCACGATGATTCATAATCGTATTAATGATTGGGGAAATACGATTGAAGGAAACAGCTTTGATGCCTTTTTTTTCTAATTGTTTGGCATAAGAAGCGGGAAGTGTACCTAAAGATCCCATATCATCATACATGATACGTACTTCTACACCTTGTTTTACTTTTTAGTTTTAAAAACACAATAAAAATCTGATTATCCGCTAAAACACAGTATCTATCAGCATTT
>ENA-ORUO01003186-ORUO01003186.1-human-gut-metagenome-genome-assembly--contig:-NODE-3186-length-11434-cov-7.737587_pt1 | contig 11434 bp, 11 predicted proteins | sample MGYA00242082_ERZ509215 | MGnify/ENA primary metagenome ERZ509215 (study PRJEB26280, sample SAMEA2338829) | human gut metagenome | biome: human gut; feature: human-associated habitat; material: faeces... | reverse complement strand
GAACAATTTTTACTTCAGAATATTGTCTAACTTTTTGGGGTCACTTCATTTCTCCTTTGCTCTTTTTTCACATAGCTACACTCTGTAATTTCCATTCACCTGTAAAAAATGCACATTGTACATTTTATCGCCTTGCAAATGACACATTTTCACATTCCGTCTGCTGATTGCCGGATGTGCCGTTTAAAATCCGTTCCAGCGCATCGCAAAACCGGATATCCTGTTCTTTTGTGCGTTTTGCAGCCCCCTTTGGATGCTTGCCGGCGCGAAGGAGCTTTTTGTTTTCATGCCGCTGCAGCATCAGCGCATCTATATTATCCGCCGTATATTCCAAACCGTTCTGGTTCAGCACCCGCGCGCATTTTGCCAGGCACATACTTGCCAGACCGTAATCCTGCGTCACAACCAAGTCCCCGGGCTTCACCTGGTTGACAAGTGCAAAATCCACACTGTCAGCGCCTTTGTCAAATACCAGCGTCTGTGCCCCTTCCCGCTCGATACGATGGGATGTATCGCACAGAATCACAACCGGCACACCTTTTTTCCCTGCGCTCCGCAGGGTCAGATCGACCACCGGGCAGCCATCTGCATCGATCAAAATTGTCATGTGCTTATTCTCCTTCCCTCATCGTACTGTGCTTTGGTTTGATAATTGTACCATGTTCCCGCTGTGCTTTTCAACACGCAGGAGGCACTCATTCTCGGCGCACCGCAAAAAGCGCGGGAGGCTTTTCCGGAGACCCCCGGAAAAACCTCCCGTGCCTTATTACAGTAAATCAGCCGCGCTTTTCCTTCAGCTCGGTCTCCATCTGGGCCAGCGTCTTTTTGTCCAGATTGTAGAAAAATTTGGCACCGATGAACTGCAGCACCTTCCGCACCCACTGGGTAAACTACACAGATCTTTCCCCCGAATCTGCCGATCTGCCAAGGCAGTGTATGCTGCCGGAAAAGCCCGTCCTCAGCATCCGGATGCTGGAGGACCGCTACGCGCTGGAAAATCATCTGCTGGACGCCGTCAACCACGGTGATGCTGAGCTTGCGATGCAGGCGCTGCAGAGCTCGCGGCGTTACCATACCCGGGCGCAAAGGTCATACCAAGGCCACCACCGTCCGTTTCCGCGCCGTTGCCCTGAATGCCCTGCTACGCAAGGAGGCAGAGCGGCCTAGGTGCACGCCTTTTACCTTGATACCCTTTATAACGATTATCTGCTCGCCGCCGGTGAAATCACCACCGAGCAGCAAGAGCAGGCCCTTGTGGTCGAGATGCTGCAGCAATATTACGACCGGGTGGCGCGGTACTCTACCACCGGCTATTCGGTGGTCATCCGCAATATCATCCACTATATCAACCTGCATCTGAAGGAGAACCTGACCCTTTCCACGCTGGCTGCCCGCTTCAACCTGAGCCGCTCTTATCTGTCTGACCGGCTCCTCCGGGAAGTGCACAGCCACCTGACCGACTATGTGACCCTGACCCGCATCCAGTTTGCGGCGAACCTGCTCCGGTATCATCACTACACGATCACACAGGCGGCACAGGAGGTAGGTATCCCGGTTGTACCCTACCCGCCTGTTCAAGCGCACCATAGGAGAGACGCTATCCCTCTACGCCCGGTAGAAAGCCATCGAGGCCTAAGAGACGAACCAGCTAAAAAGGAAAATTTTGCAGCGGCGCTCAGCCTCCTTGCAATGCTCTGCAGCATGGTATTATAATTTGTATAGAATCGGCAAGCTGCATGCTGCACCAGCAGGAGGGCATTTTATGATTTTACAAACAGGTTTCCGCACCGATATCCCTGCCTTTTACAGCACGTGGTTTGCGAACCGCCTGCGTGCAGGGTTTGTGCTGGTGCGCAACCCTTATGACCCGCAGTCCGTCACGCGGTATGCCATCAACCCGGATGTGGTGGACCTGATCGGCTTTTGCACCAAAAATCCTGCACCGATGCTCCCCCACATGGAGCTGCTGCGCCCCTATGGGCAGTACTGGTTCATCACGATCACCCCTTACGGACCGGAGATAGAGCCGCATGTACTGCCGAAGGCGCAGGTCTTGCAGGACTTTATCACCCTGTCAAAAATTGTCGGTCCCGATTGTATATCATGGCGGTATGACCCCATTTTTCTTTCCTACACCTACACAGCTGCGCGACATATCGCTGAATTCGAGCAGATGGCATCTGTACTTTCCGGCTATACCAGGACCTGTGTGATCAGCTTTATCGACCTTTACGAGAAGGTACGGCGGAATTTTCCGCAGGTGAAAAGCGTCCCACTCGCTGAGCGCGAAACACTGGGAAAGGCTTTTATTGAGATTGGCAGAAAATACGGTATGATGATACGCCCCTGCGCCGAGGGCACCGCTCTTGCCCGCTATGGTGCCGATTGCAGCGGCTGTATGACGCAAAAGACCTTTGAGACCGCGCTGCACCGCCCCCTGCGGTTGCCCCCGCAAAAGCCAGCCCGCAAGGAGTGCGCCTGCTGCCTTACGGCGGATATCGGTGCCTACAATACCTGCGGTCACGGCTGCCTATACTGCTACGCCAACGCCAGCCGTGTGACTGTAGCGCAGAATATGCGTATGCACGACCCCGCTTCACCCTTTTTGGTCGGGCACAGCCAGCCGGGCGATGTGATCCACGAGGCAAAACAGGAAAGCTGGCTGGTCGATCAGATTAGTATGGCTGAGCTCCTCTAGCAGCAGACAGTGGCTGTCGGCCACTTTCCCCGCTGCAACAACAAAAGCTTGCAAGATAAGGCTAAAATGCCTGTACTTGCAAGCTTTTTTTGTTTTCATTTGCGAAAATATGGGGCGAGCGATTCCTGTTGCTGTATCGTGAAAAGTGAGCTGCAATACAGCCGCACACAGCAAAAAGGCTGCGCTTCCTGCGCAGCCTCTCAGCAAACGGCCTTATTCGGCGTATTCTTTAACGGCTCCAGCCTTCTGCAGGGCCGCCATCACAGCGGGGATCAGAACCAGCTGCACAATAATGCCCGGCACGGCATTGAGCAGTGCGCCCGCCAAGAATGCCTGGGCGGTAAACGCCTTGCCGCCCAAGCCCAGCAGCACGACCTCAGCCACGCCCCAGACAAGCCGCCCCGCTACCATGGCGGTAAGCAGCGCTGCATACACCCCTGCCGCGCCCTTTTGAGCCATACGGCGGTATACCAGCCCGATAGCAAGGCCGTAGGTCAGCAGCTCAAAGGCCATCGCAATAGCCACCGGATACATCGGAGGCATCCCGAACAGGACCGAGCGCAGCAGCGGCGCAACAAAGCCCACCGCTGCACCGTACTGCCAGCCGCAGACAAGGCCGCACAAAAGCACCGGAATATGCATCGGGAGCAGCATGCTGCCAATTTGCGGAATCTGGCCCGTCAGCATGGGCAGCACGAGGCACAGCGCCAAAAACAGCGCTGCATAAGCCAATTTTTTTGTATTCTGGTTTTTCACAACATATCACCCTTATCAAAAAGTTTGAACCGCGCACCCTTCTGGGCACTGCCTTCCTGGCTTTTTCATAAGGGCATTCCTGCATCCTTCAAGCCCGCTATAGCGGGAACCATGCAGTTATGCCATAGGTCCGCTTACTATATTACACAAAAATCTCCGCCGTGTCCAGTACAAAATTGCAGCGTGCGGCTGGATCATGGGCAGCAAAATACCCTTCCTCCAGCGGGATCCACCGCTGCACAAAATTTGCGTAACGTATACCCTCTCTCGCCCGCAGGCGCGCCGCCTGCACATCGGGCGGGCAGGTAACAAACACACACACCGCAAAGTCAGTCTGCAGCGCCGGATGCAGGCTGTAGCTGCCCTCCAGAATCGTCAGTGGCGCGGCAGCAAACAGCTTGGACGGCAGGAAGGCTCCCGCCGCACAGCTGTATGCATTATAGAGCGCCGTTTCGCCGCGCAAAAGCGGCTGCAGAACCTCGTTTCGCAGCCGAATGAAATCTATATTCGCGCCGGGCTGCTCCTGCCAGTTCGCGCAGCGCGCAGCAATAGGCAGATAGAAATCATCGGTATGCACTACCCGGCAGCCCAGCTGCCCCGCCAGAAATTCCGCCAGTGTAGACTTGCCGCTGCCGCAACGCCCGTCAATGGCCAGCAGCGCCGGGCCGTTTTCTGCGGCCAACTGTGCGGCCTGCAGCAGGATCGGGGCGGCGGCTGTTGCCAGCGGCGTCATGCGTCCAATGCACGCAGCGCAAGTGCTACGGCATTTTGCAGATACTCGTCAAGGCGGCAATCCTGCGTGCCTGCCACAAAGATCCCGCAGCCGGACGCCGGGATCAAAACCTTGGCTGCCTCACTGCCGGAAATCGCCACCGACATGTTGGGAGAAACCTCTCCCATGATTCCGTTGGCCATCAAGATACCGATGGGTCCAAGGATAACATCGGCTCTGGCGGCGTTGTACACCACCGCATTTTCCCCGGTGGCACCGCGCACTGCACCCGCCTTCAGCATGGCGCTGGTCGCCAGCACATTCGTGCCCACTGCCAGCAGCTCGCAATCCGCAGGCAGCTTAGGCAGCAGCAGCTTTGCAAGCTGTGCGCCCATGCCGCCGCCCTGCCCATCAATGATCAAAATTCGTTTCATACCTTACATCCCCTGTCGCTATATGCCCTGCCGCCGCAGCGGCTCAGGCTGTCGAAAAGCCTCCCTCTGCGAGACAGACTCCCCCGATACGGGGGAGGTGGCGATTGCGCCAGAGGGGGAGCGGTGTCCCGAAGGGGCGGAGGGAGAGAACTTTGCTATAGCCCGAAATATTTCGGGCGCCGTACAGTTTTCTCCCCCACCGCCTGCGGGCGGAGCCCCCTCGCAGAGGGGCTAAGGGGCGAACGCACCTTTTTCGACAGTCTGCGCCAATGCAGTGGCTTACTTATGTCTATTATTTTACACCCCCGGAGTACGGCATCGCAAGTGGCAAAATGAAAAGGGCTTCTGACTACTTGTAAAAATTCATAGTGCTCCATTTTCCATCAATTCCTGTTGCTGTAACTTTATTTTCGCTTTTTTGTTGTGTTCGCTAAGAGATCTCTTGGCTGCCAAGGCGACTGCACTCGTTGCTATAGCATATCGAAGCTTTCCCAAATGCTGTATGCCTTTATAGCAGACGCAAACCCAATCCTGCTGCCAGCCCCCTCCCCTGCCCTCTTGAGATAGCCCTTACTTTATTGGATGGTGTTTGCTTTATGCTTTTTCTTCCTTCGGCATGTGCCATATAACCTACGGGGCGATAATCCGGCTTTCTACCTATTGCAAGGTCCATTCTCAAATTCAGCTTGTTTCGTGTTGCGAAGGCTTCCCCTCCCACCTAAAAGAGAGGTTTCTACACTTTAACAATCGGATAATTTCCCTTTTTGGTACAGATTGCATGGACCAATTTGTATATTTTTCATATATTATCCTATTGGTATATTAAATTGTATCTTATACAGCCACTCATCTATCCTTTCTATCCACCTTATGTAAGTACATTAAGCCCGCAATCCCTGTGGATTACTGCCGAAAAAGTGGATAAGTCCGTCAAAAAGAGGTTTTCTCATCAAGAAGTCGGGAAGTCCAGCGAAAAGAGAGGTTTCTACATCTCATTACCGAAAAAAATGTTTACTTTGCATTATGCCATACTTTGCACCACTATGGACCTCTCTGGATCATCTTTGCATCGCACTATGTACATATCGTATATATTGCAACACTATTTCCTTGTTGTATTTTATCTGCAACGATTTTTCCTATTTCTACTATCTTCTCTCCCAGCTTTTTTGGTTTTTCAAGTGCTATTTTCTTTTCTATATCTATATATTGTGGTTTTACATCCTTTTATCACTACGCTGCTTTGGTAGTACCCTTCTGTACATGGCTGTGTTTTTTCCTCTTTTCTTTCGCTCTTTTGATGTAGAAACCTCTTTTTAGTGCGGATAACACCTTTTTCGAAGCCCTGTTATATATCGGTATATCGCCTATTATTCTGTTTAATAATCTTACGCTGTTTATGTGTAGTAACCTCTTGGTTCGCCATTATTACCTTTCCTGTCTCTGCCTATATAGACTCTCTTCGTGCAAGAACAAGTATGTTAGTTGATCCACAACACCAATATATAGTGTTTTTGAAGCAATCCCTAAAAGGAGGTTTCTACACCGGAAAAAATCGATCACCTCCTACCGCAGAGATCACTCGCAGCAACAAAAGGAGGTTTCTACACTCGCGGAAGAAAAATTTTTGTTTCACTCTCTCCCCTGCCTCTATGCATACTATCCTAATTCAAGCGCAGCGTTTTCCGCTGCTTGTGCAAAGAGAGGTTACTACACCGGAAAAATCAGCTATAACACTCTCCACCTATATTTGCACAGCAATGCTCTCCCGCTATCGCAAAAGCGAGATTTCCACCCTGCACAATTTGTAGCCGCAACAGGCAGTATATAGAAAAAACTTTGAAAACAGAGATTCTTCCACGGCAAAAAAGAGGTTTCTACATGCTTATTTTGGCTAATTGGGCTGTAGCAATCTCTTTCTACAGACTTTTAAACCTCTTGCATCCGGTGTGGAAATCTCTTTCGCCAAGTGTTTTTTCCTCTCTGCTGGCATGTGGAAACCTCTCTTTCTACATATTATAATAAATAAGTAAAAAGTAAGATATAAGATAAATAATTGTAAAAGAGAAAAAAGCAAAATTTAAAAAATAGAAAAGCTCCAAACATTTTTCGTTGACAGTCGGCAAATAGTATAGTAATATTATCAGTATAATGATATTTGTGTACCTATTTGTATTGTAACATCTAACGAAAGGAATATATAGCTGTATATCGTAATTATTTTAAACCACTCCTTGTACAGCTATAAGTAATGGGTATGAACAAAACGAATTCGTCCATTGATGAAAACGAGGAATCTTTAGTTGGAGAGGTCCTTTCTGATGATGAGGTCCGCGAGAAAAAGCAAGCGATTGCGAAATGGCAGCACTCCCCTGTCGGCTTTGGCTCTTACATTACCAAAAGTAATGACCTGATCCAGCGGACAAAGTACTCTCTTCCCAGAAATGAGCAAAAGGTTCTCTTTATGCTCATGTCTAAAATCGACCAGAAAAATGATAAGGATGCATCCAAATATTATTCGATCACTTTCAACGATTTTGCCAAGTTGACCGGAGTGCGCACGGTGGATACGACTTATGCGCTGAATCTGAAGGAAACTATAGAAAATTTGGAAAATCGTACCTTCTGGGTCAAGAAAGAACCCGGCAGTAAGGTGTATCGCTCCATTTCCTGGTTGCAAAAAGGTTCTGAGGTCGATTTCGACAAGAAAGAGATTCGCCTACGCTTTAACCAGGACATCTGGAAGGATATTGCGCAGCTTACCAGCAACTATACCTCTTACAGCATCGAATATCTGCTGATGATGAAAAGCACTTACTCTATGCGCGTTTATGAAATCATACTCTCCTATGACAATGGAAACAGAGACTATGGCTATACGAACGGCCTTGTATTCCAGCCGGTAAATGATGAGATCCTGAATAAGTTCTCCTCAAAGCACGACGAGCTGACAGGTTATAAGTATAAAAAATTCAATATTGATGAGTTTAAAGGTCTGCTTTCTGCACCCACAGAGGCAGAGAGAGAGTCCACAAAGAGCAAAAAGAAAAAGGAGCCGGCATCTGCCGACAAGAAAAAGTTTGACCGGGAAAAACCGCTGTCTGAAAAGTACAAGACTTTTACAGAGTTTGAAAAGAATGTTTTAAAGACCGTTAAGAAAGAAATCAATGAGATGACGGATCTTTGGTTTGACTATGCCCCGGCGCGCAAGCGCGGTGTTCGCAAATATGAATACCTGTATATTTTCATCAAATACAAGACCAAAGCGGAAATGAGGGATGTCCGCTCCTATCATGATAGAAATACGCACGATGACGAAATTGTAAGGGATTCCAGAAAGAAGAAAAGCCGGAGTGCGGAAAAAGCAGCCCAGCATATTACAGAGCCATTTAGCACAGATATTTTGAAAATGAAGTATAGAAAAGCAACTACGGAGATCAGAAACAAAGCAGACTATGCTTCCTATGAGGATAAGCTGACGGACAACGAGAAAAATATCTGCAATGATATTTTCACATACACGGCTAAGATCCTGACAAACATCAACAAGCGTGACCAAGCGGAGGAGACACTGGATTCTTTAAACCGAATCATCCATGACAATGCCGGACTGAAAACATGGGCCCTGGGACTGTGTGTAAAATTTACGGAGATGTTTGAAAAAGCAACCGAAAGGAAGTCTGCACAGTATTATCGCACGGTTGTTTATAACGATACGATTGAAAACAGTGCTTTGATCATCGCGGCTGGCAAGCAGAAGCTCGCATCGTTGGATCCGGCGGGAGTGTTTAAGTTTGATATGTCTGTCTTTGAGGATGTATAAGTATTATTTGGCAGCAGCCTGCAACATGCAGGCTGCTGCTTTTTGCTGTAAAGAAAAAACAAAGATTATAAGTGACAAATAAATACAAACCGAGAAAAGCAACAAGAATTGAAAGATGTGTTGACTCTGTCAGACTGTCGAAAAACTCTAGTAGGGGCGAGCATTGCTCGCCCGTGCCCGTTTGCCTTGTAAGCAAACTTTCCCAGAAGATGCGTTGCTGCAGTAAGTTGACGGGCGACAAATGGTCGCCCCTACACATGCAATAAGGCAAGAAGACAATTTTTTTGACGGTCTGAACTCTGTTTCGTGCTGTGAAGCGCGGTGCGAGTATGTAAAGAAATGGCCTATACGAATGCAGATATATTAAAGAACAGCAACAAGAATTGATAGACTTGAAATATCGTTATGGCAGGATGATACCCGGAAAAGAGAATTGACTTTACTTATATCTATGTTATAATTGAAATCACAATAAGCAGCAAAAGATGGCTGCAACTATTTTGTGGTGAGTTATAGGCTTCAACATATTCAGCCACTGAAGTATGATAAAATCGTACAACCGGAAATGGCAAAAAGACATGGAAAATCGATTACAAGGAATTACAGAACGATAATTCACAGCAACAAGAATTGACGGACACATCCACAAATAACAGCCTTTACAGAAATGAGGAATTGCTCAATGTCTGCAAAAATTATTACAATTACCATTGAAAAGGGAGGCACGGGTAAAACTGTAACAGCCTCCAATCTTGCCTACCTGATGGGCGATGAGGGGAAAAAAGTTCTTTGCGTGGATACTGATCCGCAGGGAAATCTCACCAAAGCACTCAGCGGCGGCTTGAGCATCACAAGCGATGAATTCTACGGCAAGGCACTCTATAATCTTTTCGACGGGTTCCTGTATCATAGCAAGACGCGAGACTTTATTGTGGAAACGCAGTATGAAAATGTGGATATGATCCCGTGCGATGCGCAGACGCCGCGAATTAATAAGCGCATTGAACTGCTGATTGGCGATGCAGAGCGCCTGAAGGACGGAGATCCGAGGAAGGTTTCCGGTATGGGAGATTTTCTGTACTATTTCCTCAATCAGGTACGTGATGATTACGATTACATTCTTATTGACACACAGCCTACGCGGGACAGCTTGTTGCTTTCCAATGCAATCTATGCAGCGGATTATATCCTGATTCCAGCCGGCTGTGAGGATAACTCCGAAGAATCGGCATTTCGCCTTTATTATGAATGCAACAAGATGAAGCAAAGCTCCACTTCTCACCTGATGGGTGCCGGTGTGTTGTTGGTGAATGTAGACAAAAGCGCAGCAACAGACAAGAAGATTCAGGAGCATTTTAAGGAAGAACTCGGCACATCGCTGTTCAGCGTTGCAATTCCCACAAGCAAGACGGTGAAAACATCCATTTCCCGCTTTTTGCCTGTGTGCTATATGGCAAAAACGCAGCCTGTGGCAAAAGCCTATGTGAAAGCCTACGAAGAGTTGAAAAAGCGTCTGGAGGTGAAATGATATGGGAATGAAAAGCCCCGCCAAAAAGAAGAAAATCGTAAAACGTTCCCGCCCGACGGATGCAGAGCTTGGCAAAATTGATTCCAATAATGGCGATGCAGGAAAAATTATCAGTGATCTGACCGCAGGGCATAAAAGCATTGAATACGAAGCTCGGGATATTGCACTGTACGATATTCGCGTAAACGCAGACAACGAAATCTTCCGGCAGGCAGATACCCAAGAGGATATTGTGCAGCTGGCGGAGGATATTCAGCGCAACGGTCTGATGCATAATTTGGTGGTGTTTCCACAGGAAGAAAATGGAAAAACAGTGTATGTCCTTCTCTCCGGTGAGCGCCGCTACCGCGCGATGGAGTACCTCGAAAAGAGAGGAGACGCCACCTGGAACACCATCAAAAACTGCAATGTGATCACAACCAGTCTTTCGGAAAATGAAAAAAAGGTGCTTTTATACAGTGCGAACCTGCAGGTCCGCGGCGGCTTTGCGGATGAACAGATCCGCCGTAAGGCCGTTGCAGAATTTGTGGTCTGCCTTCAGAACGAGCCGTTCAATATGACGGAAAAGGACGCTAAAAAGGCAATTAAGGAAGTGAGTGCAACCACAGCCAAGCAAATCGACCGTGATTTCCGCATTGAGGAAAAGCTGGACAAAGAGCTGCTTCGCCTTTTGGATAACAAGTTCCTGACCCGCATGGAGTGTGAAAGCTATATCACGCTGGAGCCGGAGGAGCAGCATAAAATTGCGCAGTGCTATCTGTTGCTGAACGCGGTTGATGTGAGCAACTGTGACACCGATGCCCGGGAGCGCCTGCTGCAGGAATGCAACAGCATACATTATGACTTTATCCGGGCTATTGACAGAGCCAGAAAAACCAACGAGCCGGATGAGCGGGACGAGCGCCTGGAGACTGCGTTTGCGGAGTGTGAGAACGAAATCCGTCTGCTGCAGAACAGGGTAGGGGAGTACCGTACCGCTGTCAGTCGGCATGATACGGAGAAGGCCGAGGAAATCGCAAAGGATGTGGCCAGGGATCAGGAGGCAAAGCGCGTCGAGAAAAAGGAGCAAAAGAGCGAGTCTGAAAGCGCGACCTTTGTGGAAAAGACGATCCAGCCTGTTGCTAATAAGATTTTTAAGAAAATGAGTTCAACCAGCTATAAGCGCGGCGTCAGAAAGATGTCTCAGGAGCGCCGTGATAATGATGTTGCGATTCTGAATGAACTGATCGAGCAGGCGCAAAGCCTCCGGGATTTGATTGAAGCCGCAAAGTAAGGCAGGGTAGGGGGAGACACTGTCCCGGTAACAAAGGCAACACCGCACAATTCCCGCCTTACGGCTTAAGCACCGCTCCGGCGGATCTCCGCGCCAAGAGCCGCCGCAAGCGGCGGTTGCGCTCCGAAGCGCCTCGCTGCGGCTCGGTGTGCGGTACGGCATCTGCGTTGCCAAAATGCTCGATAAGACATCCAGTATTATCTGCGCTTT
>ENA-ORUO01003184-ORUO01003184.1-human-gut-metagenome-genome-assembly--contig:-NODE-3184-length-11438-cov-2.882808_pt1 | contig 11438 bp, 7 predicted proteins | sample MGYA00242082_ERZ509215 | MGnify/ENA primary metagenome ERZ509215 (study PRJEB26280, sample SAMEA2338829) | human gut metagenome | biome: human gut; feature: human-associated habitat; material: faeces... | reverse complement strand
ACTGTCCATTTATTACACAATTTGAGCACAAAAGTAATAATAAAACGCTTAATACGGTATTTTTTTGTACTTTTACCATGAAAAATTAATTAAATCTATGGAGTCAGACAATAAATTATTTCTTTTAGACGCTTATGCACTGATATATCGGGCTTATTACGCCTTTATCAAGAATCCCAGAATCAACTCCAAAGGGTTCAATACTTCAGCCATTCTCGGCTTTGTCAATACCCTCGAAGAGGTGCTGAAAAAGGAGAATCCGTCACATATAGGAGTAGCCTTCGACCCCTCCGGCCCTACCTTCCGCCACGAAGCTTTCGAGCAATACAAAGCCCAGCGTGAAGAAACTCCGGAAGCTATCCGCCTCTCCGTACCTATTATAAAGGATATCATCCACGCCTACCGCATCCCGATTCTGGAAGTGGCAGGATACGAAGCCGACGACGTGATCGGAACTCTCGCCACTGAAGCCGGACGGCAGGGCATCACCACCTATATGATGACTCCCGACAAAGACTACGGCCAGCTGGTGACAGACAACGTATTCATGTATCGCCCCAAACATACGGGAGGTTTTGAAGTGATGGGCATCGAAGAAGTGAAAGCAAAGTTCGATATCCAGTCGCCCGCACAAGTAATCGATATGCTCGGACTGATGGGCGATGCCTCCGACAATATCCCTGGTTGTCCCGGTGTCGGTGAAAAGACTGCCCAGAAACTAATCGCCGAATTCGGAAGTATCGAAAATCTGCTGGAACATACCGACCAACTGAAAGGAGCCTTGAAAACGAAAGTGGAAACCAATAAGGAATTGATTACTTTCTCCAAATTCCTTGCCACTATCAAAATCGATGTTCCTATCCAACTCGAAATGGACAAGCTCGTCCGCGAACAGGCAGACGAAGATTCACTCCGACAAATTTTTGAAGAACTGGAATTCCGGACACTGATCGACCGGGTACTGAAAAAAGAAAATTCTGCCGGCGGAGTAACAATGGCAACCGGAAGCAAAACGGCAACGGCCAAAAGTGCTCCCTCTCCTCTTCCACTTTTTCCCGAAGAAGGAGGAGCCATACAAGGCGATTTATTTGCGAATTTTACGGGCAATGAGGCAGGCGAAGCCAAAAAATCGAATCTAGAGACGTTAGAAACGCTTAATTGCGACTACCAACTCATTGATACAGAGAAGAAAAGAGCTGAAATCATTCAAAAGTTACTTACATCGAAAATTCTCTCGTTAGATACGGAGACTACAGGAACGGAACCAATGGACGCCGAACTAGTCGGAATGAGTTTCTCTATCACCGAAAATCAGGCTTTTTATGTGCCGGTCCCCGACAATCGTGAGGAAGCATTAAAAATCGTCAACGAATTCCGTCCGGTCTTCGAAAATGAGAACTCATTGAAAGTCGGACAAAATATCAAGTACGACATGATCGTTCTTGAAAATTACGGAGTGCAAGTGAAAGGTGCACTCTTTGATACGATGATCGCCCATTACGTTCTTCAACCGGAACTTCGTCATGGAATGGACTATCTGGCAGAAATCTATCTTCACTATCAGACTATTCACATCGACGAACTGATAGGTCCGAAAGGAAAGAATCAGAAAAACATGCGCGATCTCGACCCGAAGGATGTCTACCGTTACGCATGCGAAGATGCAGACGTAACGCTGAAACTTAAAAATGTGCTGGAGAAGGAACTGAAAGAGAACGATGCCGAACGTTTGTTTTATGATATCGAAATGCCGCTTGTACCCGTATTGGTTAATATAGAACGGAATGGGGTATTGCTGGATACGGAAGCGCTCAAACAATCGTCTGTTCATTTCACCGCTCAGATGCAACGCATCGAGCAGGAGATTTATGAACTGGCAGGCGAAACCTTCAATATCGCTTCGCCCAAACAAGTAGGCGAGGTACTGTTTGACAAACTAAGAATCATCGAAAAAGCGAAGAAGACCAAAACCGGTCAGTACGTCACTTCGGAAGAAGTGCTCGAAAGCCTTCGGCATAAACATCCCGTAGTAGAAAAGATTCTGGAACACCGCGGACTGAAGAAACTGCTAGGAACTTATATCGATGCACTTCCCCAACTGATCAACCCGCGCACGGGACGAGTACACACGTCTTTCAACCAGACCGTCACCTCTACCGGACGCCTCAGCTCCAGTAACCCGAATCTGCAGAATATTCCTATCCGCGACGAGAACGGCAAGGAAATCCGCAAGGCATTTATCCCTGACGAAGGCTGCCTGTTCTTCTCTGCCGACTATTCGCAGATAGAACTTCGTATCATGGCACATCTCAGCGAAGACAAGAATATGATCGACGCCTTCCTCAGCAATCATGATATCCACGCAGCTACAGCTGCCAAAATATATAAGATCGACCTGAAAGACGTAGACTCCGATATGCGACGCAAAGCGAAAACCGCCAACTTCGGTATCATCTACGGCATCTCCGTATTTGGCCTTGCAGAGCGAATGAACGTAGACCGGAAGGAAGCCAAAGAACTGATCGACGGCTATTTCGAAACTTATCCAAGCGTGAAAGCCTATATGGAGAAGAGTATCCAGATAGCTCAGGAGAAAGGGTATGTAGAAACGATTTTCCACCGGAAACGCTTCTTGCCGGACATTAACTCACGAAACGCCGTTGTACGCGGCTATGCCGAGCGAAACGCCATCAACGCACCGATTCAGGGAAGCGCCGCAGATATCATAAAGGTAGCAATGGCACGCATTTATCAGCGATTCCAGACAGAAGGCATACAAGCTAAAATGATATTGCAAGTACACGATGAATTGAACTTCAGCGTGCCCGTCAACGAAAAAGAACGTGTAGAAGAGATCGTTATTGAGGAAATGGAACACGCTTACCGTATGCACGTTCCCTTGAAAGCAGATTGCGGCTGGGGCAAGAACTGGCTCGAAGCACACTAAAACAAGGTTTATCCTGCCATAACAAAACAGGATAAATCAGCTAAATAATGGAGAGGATGAGTTATAACATTATTTAACCCACTATCCAGAAAGCTAGGAAAAAGATCACTTCCCCAACGAAGTGTTTCATTCTATATCCGGCAGGTTGACTGCCGGATATTTTTTTGTCACCAATCTTGGCAAAAAGCAAGGTATCACCTTAGCCATCATCTGACATTTTGGTATTATTTTAGCTTTATATTTGCATAAATACCGAATAAATATATAACTTTGCAGCATAATACAAGAGTATTATTAGACAAATGAAAGAATAATACTAAAATCAAATAGCCATGAAAACAAAAGTATCTTTAAAAATGTTTGTTCTATCCGTAGTTCTTCTCATGACCTCTTTTGTTGCTTCTGCACGCAGTTATGATGGTCAGTTGGTTTATAATCCAGTAGAAGAAAATGGAGTAATGGTAGGTCAGACCGTTTACAAAATGAACGGAAGTACACTTGCCAACTATATGAAGTACAACTATAAGTACGATGACAACAAGCGCATGATTGAAAGCGAGACCCTGAAATGGAACAGCACCAAAGAGGAATGGGAAAAAGATCTCCGCATCAATTATACATACGAAGGAAAAACAGTAACAACCAATTACTATAAATGGAACAATAAGAAACGCGCTTACGTGTTAGTTCCGGAAATGACAGTGACCATGGACAATACTAATTTGTAACAGCATTTTTTTAACAACATACTCTCTCATTCTAATATTCTAACAAAGAGAAAACGCCGTTCCTGATGAAGAAACGGCGTTTTCGCATCTATCTTAAGGAGTCATTGTCACAACACAAAAAACCGGTCCTGCAACCCTTTCAAAAAACTTCGGGAAATCACCAGATCACTCTTATCATGAAAAGGCGGATAGAGCTGACAACACTTCCCATCAATCATCGCCAGATAATTAACATTGACAATAGCCGACTGGCTGATCTGGATAAAAGCTTGTGAATAACCAATGATATCTTCGGCTTTTGTATTTCGCTTCAGATTCAATCGGGTCTGATTGAACAGGACTACCTGCCACTGCCGCTTGTCTTTCAGATATTCGAAATAGCCGATTTCTTCCAGTCGCAAAAGCTTGAATCCCGTCACCGTGCTGATCATAAACATTCCCTGTTGCGGCATCAAAGCACTGACAGAAGAAGAAAAAGAGGAAGAAGGAGTTGCCGGTATTGAAGCTACAGCTTTCCGGTAGCGCTCTATAACGACTCTCAGATCTCCCGTCTCAAAAGGTTTCAGCAAGAAGTCGAAGGCAGACTCACGCAGGGCCTGAAGCAAATATTTATCATACGAAGTATAAAAGACAACTTTCATATCCCACAGCACCTCATCGCGCATCTCACTCAACAAGTTAAGCCCCAGCACATCCGGAAGTTCCACATCCAGAAACAACAGGTCCGGACGGAGTTCCATTATCATCTTTTTACCTTTTGCGCCATTGTTTGCAGTTCCTTTTATTTCAAATTCCTGATAGGCGCCCAGTTCCCTGCGCAAAGCATCGATTGCCGTACGCTCATCATCTACAATAACGACTTTATATTTATCTTCTGCATTCATCATAAATCATAAGAAAAATGAAACGGTATATACACCGACACTTGCGTACCGGTCTGCCCATCGTTTCGGTTACCTATATTGAAACGTATCTTCTCATTTTTATTCTTTGTATTGAGTAGCTGTATCGTCTGATAGAGCACTTTCAGCCCCGTTCCCGTTCCTCTGGTCGAAGAAGCCACTTGCGGAAGATACCCCCGCCCGTTGTCACAAATCACGATACGGACTCCTTTTCCTTCACGGGAAATACGGATAGTCAATTCCTTCTCACCGTCTTTTCCGGCCAGCCCGTGCTTTATCGCATTCTCTACCGGAATCTGTACAATCATGGAAGGAATCATTATACTTTTTGCGTCCAGCCCCTCCTCCACTACGACCGACGCCGTGAAGTCTTCGCCGACACGCCCGCTTTCCAGACCGATATATGACTGTACAAAATCCAGTTCGTCCTGCAAAGATACACTTAGTTTTTCTGTCAGTTCAAGACTCCGACGGAGATATTTGACCAGTTCCATCAAATTATTCTTCACCTCTTCCGACCCATTGAACTGATTAATCTCCCGTCCCAGCACATTGAAAGTGAAATGAGGAGAAATCCGGCTCCGCAAGTTCTCCATACGGACACGATTTATCTGCTGGAAGAAACGTTCACGAAGAAACTCCCGCTTTTTCCGCATATACCAGATGATTACCACCGTTCCGGCTGCCAGCAACAGGCAGACAAGCACCCAGATATACATGCTCAGTTTCAAGACACGCACTTCACCCGCCTGCCGTTGAATCTGCATTTCCTTGCGCAATACAATCGTGTCCTGACGGTAACGCATATCCAGTTCGGCTACACGGGTGCGAATCCGCTCGCTACGGATAGAGTCATTCAGTTGATAGTCACGTTTCAGATACTCATACGCATTGCGGTAGTCACCTGCCTTTTCATAATAATGTTGCAGATATTGGTTGCGTATAGTAAGCATATTGGCATCCACATGTCCGGTAGAAGCAGTCCGTGCTATCATTTCTCTGGCACGCGCGATATTTCCTTTTTTCAGGGAAAGCTCAATCATCAGGGTTTCAATATAGTGCATGGCGGAGTTGTTCTTTATCTCCGAAAAGTAGCGGTAGCCTTCATTCAGATTGTTTTCGGCAGAATCCAGCCGGTTCGTCAGCAGATAAAGATCGCCCAGATTGACTTTCGAAAGATTGCTTTCGAATACCATTTGCGGGTAATCCGCTATCAGCTCCGCTGCTTGCCGCATATAGACCAGGGCTTCCTGATAATCTTTCTTGTAATAGTAATGATTTCCCCGATTATTAAGATACACCCACTTTTCGCTGACTGTCATTTCATCAAAGAACTGTCCTGCCAGTTCGTAATAATGATTGGACAAATCAAAATCACGCAGGTCCATGTAAGTCTGTCCCAGTCCGCAATAGACCGGAAATTTGGAATGTTCCGACAGGTGCAGGGAGTCACAGATAAACAATGCTTTCCGGTAATAGGAAGCGGTATGTGCCAGTTCGCCACGATGCAGATGGGCATCCGCCAGATTCATACAGATATCTGAGAGAAGATGTCCCTTCTCTCCTTTCAGACGGTAAGCATAGGATTTCTCATAATAGGCAACCGCCGAATCGGGCTGATTGAGTTGCATCCAGACATTTCCCTCAATGTTATATACATCCGAAAGTACATCATTCCATCGCGGGCAGGCAGCTGCACGCTTATCATACTCTTTTACAGGGCGGTTATAATAGAGGATAGAGTCGAAATCGGACGAGATGAAGAAAGTCTTTCCATACAATCCCATCAAGCGGTAATAACTCATCGAGTCCTGTGCCTGACGCATTGCGTTACGCAATAAAGAACGTGAATAAGGTAAGTTGGAAAACAGAGAATCCTGGGCACGGACTTCTAAAGAATCGATAAGTGACTGTTCACACAAAGCGTGACTGCGGTGCCTATCCACGCAACTGCAGTTCCACAATATCAACAACCCTATCAACCCAAATAGCTTCATAGTAGATTTCGCTTTATTCATCCCCTTTGTCCGTGTTGAATTTTGAATGCCACAAAAATACATTAATTATATTGAATCTCAACGAAATTTATTATTTTTTTTAATACCTTTGTCCCCATATAAACATGAGTAACTGACCTAATGAGTCCATTGAACTTTACCCACATTCTGACACAGGCAGTCGATGAGCTATCGGAAAGCGAATCTTACAAAGGGCTGTTTCATCAACATAAAGATGGCGAACCATTGCCCTCTGCTAAAGTTTTGTATGAAATTATCGAGCTTTCACGTGCCATTCTCTTCCCCGGATACTACGGAAATTCCACCATCAACAGCCGGACAATCAATTATCACATCGGTGTAAATATCGAAAAGTTATTTGACTTGCTCACAGAGCAAATCCTGGCCGGACTATGTTTCAGTACGGCAGAAGGAGACTGCAACGTCTGCTCGGAGTCGAGAAGAGAAGAAGCCGCCCGACTGGCTGCGAACTTTATCAGCAAACTACCCGCCATGAGAAGAATACTGGCTACGGACGTAGAAGCCGCCTACAACGGTGACCCCGCTGCCAAAAGCTACGGTGAAGTAATTTTCTGCTATCCCGCCATTAAGGCAATCAGCAATTATCGTATTGCGCACGAACTGCTGGAACTGGGTGTTCCCCTGATTCCTCGCATGATCACGGAAATGGCTCATAGCGAGACGGGTATCGATATCCATCCGGGAGCGAAGATAGGCAGTCACTTTACCATAGACCACGGAACGGGTGTCGTGATCGGTGCTACAAGCATCATCGGGAACAATGTCAAATTATATCAGGGTGTCACCCTAGGAGCAAAAAGCTTCCCGCTGGATGCCGACGGAAAACCGATCAAGGGTATCCCCCGCCACCCGATACTGGAAGACAATGTCATAGTCTACTCCAACGCCACCATTCTTGGAAGAATCACTATCGGAAGCGACGCAACCGTAGGAGGAAATATCTGGGTAACGGAAAACATTCCTGCCGGAGCAAAGATTGTACAAACAAAAGCAAAGAAATAAAATCAATAAACTATATATGAGCGAACAATTCGAGATGATAGCCAAGACCTTCCAGGGACTGGAAGAGATACTTGCTGAAGAACTTACAACATTGGGAGCCAACGATATCCAGATAGGACGTCGCATGGTTTCATTTACAGGAGACAAGCGTATGATGTACAAGGCAAATTTCTGCCTCCGTACTGCTATCCGCATTCTAAAACCGATCAAGAATTTTACGGCAAAGGATGCTGATGAAGTTTACAACCAGATACAGGCCATTCCATGGGAAGAGTATCTTGATGTAAACAAGACGTTTGCGATAGACGCGGTTGTATTCAGCGAAGAATTCCGCCATTCAAAGTTCGTCTCATATAAGGTGAAGGACGCCATCGTGGACTATTTCCGTAAAAAGACAGGCAAACGCCCGTCAGTACGCATCAATAATCCGGATGTGCTGCTCAATATTCACATTGCACAAACGACTTGTACGTTGTCTCTGGACTCTTCCGGAGAGTCACTTCATCGTCGCGGATATCGCCAGGAACAGGTAGATGCTCCGTTGAACGAAGTATTGGCTGCCGGTATGCTTCTGATGACAGGATGGCGCGGTGAATGTGACCTGATTGACCCGATGTGTGGTTCGGGAACGATTCCTATAGAAGCTGCGCTGATCGCAAGAAACATCGCTCCGGGAGTATTCCGCAAAGGATTCGCATTCGAGAAATGGGTGGACTTCGATTCGGAGATGTTCGATGAGATTTACAATGACGATAGTCAGGAGCGCGAGTTTACTCACAAGATATACGGATACGACAACAATCCGAAAGCAAATGAAATCGCAACCCATAATATAAAGGCAGCGGGTGTATCCAAAGATGTGACGCTGAAACTGCAACCGTTCCAACAATTCGAACAGCCGCAGGAGAAGTCCATCATTGTGATGAATCCTCCTTATGGCGAGCGTATCTCCACCAATGACCTGCTCGGACTGTACCAGATGATTGGCGAACGTCTGAAGCACGCATTTGTAGGAAACGAGGCTTGGGTACTCTCTTATAGAGAAGAATGTTTCGATCAGATCGGGCTGAAACCAAGCAAGAAAGTGCCGTTGTTCAATGGTGCACTGGAATGCGAGTTCCGCAAATACGAGATTTTCGACGGGAAATATAAGGAGTTCAAGAGTCAGGAGGGAGAAGGAGAAGAGAAAAAAGAGACAGAAGGAAGCTATGATGCTTCGAAACCCCGGGAAAGAAAAGAATTCAAGCCACGTGGGGAAGGAGAATTCAGACCCAGACGGGAAGGTGAGTTCAAACCGCGTCGCGAAGGGGAATTCAAGCCACGCAGAGAAGGTGAATATAAACCACGCCGCGAAGGAGAGTACAAACCACGTCGGGAGGGTGACTTCAAACCCAGACGAGAAGAAGGAAGCTTTACACGGGATGACAGGGACAGAAAGCCTAGAGGCGAGTTCCGAGGGGAAAGAGATTCGAGAGCTCCGAGAGAATTCAGAGGAAACCGTGAGCCTAGGATACCAAAGAAGGAAGAAGAGTAATTTCATAGATAGTTAATGGCATCTCACTAAAAAATGCCATTAACTTATTGATAGACAATATAAGGTCGCATCTTGCGATCTTATCATTTGATGAGTAAGAAAGCGAATTGAATATCTCGAAAAAGACGTATCATCCGACAGAGAAAGACAACTCTCCTGAACAGGGTAAAATAGAAGGATTTAAAACCAATAAAGATAAATAAAAGCAATGAGTAAAATTGGAAAAAGAGCCATTCTGATATTGCTGGCGTTACCAATCGGATTCAATGTTATGGCACAGGAAATCAAAAAGCTGACACTGGAAGAGTTGATTCCGGGCGGCGAGACCTACCGTTATGCAGAAAACCTCTACGGTCTGCAATGGTGGGGAGACGTGTGTATCAAACCAAGTACCGACACCATCTACACTGTTCAACCCAGAACAGGGAAAGAGACAGTGCTGACTACCCTCGGACAAATCAACAAAGTACTGGCAGACAATAAAGCAGGGAAACTGCCGACCCCGTACTCAATCCGCTACCCGTGGGCGGACAAACCGCAAATGTTACTGAAAGTATCCGGTAAGTACATCGTATACGATTTCGAGAACAACCGGATTGTCAGCACACTGAAGTTGAAAGATAAAGCAGCCAACGAAGATTATTGCGTCGCCAACGGAAACGTAGCCTACACAGTCAACAACAACCTGTATGTGAACGAACAGGCAATCACCGACGAACCCGAAGGCATCGTCTGCGGGCAATCCGTCCACCGCAATGAGTTCGGCATCAACAAAGGCACCTTCTGGAGCCCGAAAGGCAACCTGCTCGCTTTCTACCGCATGGACGAAAGCATGGTTACGCAATACCCGCTTGTAGACATCACGGCACGTGTAGGAGAAGTGAATAACGTCCGTTACCCGATGGCAGGAATGACCAGCCACCAAGTAAAAGTAGGCGTCTACAACCCCTCCACCGGCAAGACCATCTATCTGAATGCAGGTGATCCGACCGACCGTTACTTCACCAATATCAGCTGGTCACCGGACGAAAAGAGCATCTATCTTATCGAACTGAACCGCGACCAGAACCACGCCGTACTCTGCCAATACGATGCAACGACAGGCAAGTTACTGGGCAAGCTGCTGGAAGAAACGCACCCCAAGTATGTAGAGCCTCAGCACCCCATCGTATTCTTACCGTGGGACAGCAGCAAATTCATCTATCAGAGCCAGCGTGACGGATATAACCATCTATATTTATGCGACCTCACCTCCAGCCTCAAAGGCGAATGGAAAAGCGATGCCGCAGGCGGCAAGCACATCGAATACATCCCGACGAAGCAACTGACCGAGGGCAAGTGGCTGGTAGGCGACATTCTGGGCTTCAACGCCAAGAGGAAAGAAGTCATCTTCCAAGGAGTAGATGGCACAGGCTCCAATAACTTTGCAGTAAATGTCAACACAGGAAAGCGCAGCCTCCCGTTCAGCTTCCGTTCTATCACAGAAGGAGAACATAACGGAATGCTCAGCGCATCGGGAAGCTACCTCATCGACCGTTATTCGACTCCCACCCTTCCGCGCCGCATTGACATCGTGGACACCAAAAGCCTGAAAACAGTCAACCTGCTGACAGCCAAAGACCCATACGAAGGCTATGAGATGCCGACCATCGAAACCGGTACTATTAAAGCCGACGACGGAACGACCGACCTATACTACCGCCTCACCAAACCCGCAGATTTCGACCCGAACAAAAAGTATCCGGTCATCGTCTACGTATACGGCGGCCCGCACGCACAACTCGTCACCGGTGGCTGGCTGAACGGCTCCCGCGGATGGGATATCTATATGGCTAACAAAGGCTATATCATGTTCACCCTCGACAACCGCGGCAGTGCCAACCGTGGACTGGAGTTCGAAAACGCCACCTTCCGCCGCCTCGGCATCGAAGAAGGCAAAGACCAGGTGAAAGGCATTGAATTTCTGAAATCCCTCCCCTACATAGACGGAAACCGCATCGGTGTACACGGATGGAGCTTCGGAGGCCACATGACCACTGCCCTGCTGCTCCGCTACCCCGAAATATTCAAGGTAGGCGTAGCCGGCGGACCTGTCATCGACTGGGGATATTACGAAGTGATGTACGGCGAACGTTATATGGACACCCCGGAAAGCAATCCGGAAGGCTACAAAGAATGTAATCTGAAGAACCTTGCCGGACAGCTGAAAGGTCATCTACTCATTATCCATGACGACCACGATGACACTTGTGTACCGCAGCACACGCTGTCGTTCATGAAAGCCTG
>ENA-ORUO01003172-ORUO01003172.1-human-gut-metagenome-genome-assembly--contig:-NODE-3172-length-11478-cov-12.208527_pt1 | contig 11478 bp, 9 predicted proteins | sample MGYA00242082_ERZ509215 | MGnify/ENA primary metagenome ERZ509215 (study PRJEB26280, sample SAMEA2338829) | human gut metagenome | biome: human gut; feature: human-associated habitat; material: faeces... | reverse complement strand
TTTTTGATTTGTAAAACCGTATTGATGTTATATTGCTAAAATAGTACATTTTTGTTTAGCAGCTTGCTTAAATTTCCCAATAAGTTATTGATTGTAGTAATAGAAATTTATGTTATTTTAATTTATTAGAAATAATGTGCAGTATTTTATCTTCATCTTGACAAGAGAAGACAAAAGAAATTCGATGCACTTTTTCATCGCTCCATACATTCAACGCTATAAAAATTATTTGCAGATAGGTTTTTAAATCTTGCTCTGATAGCCCGGAAAGATTTTCATGAAAGATAATAATATCTTTTTCCAAAATCCAATGGAAGTCATAATATAAATCAATTAATGCATCCCAGTTTTTCCCGAAATAGTCTGGAAAATGAAGAGCTTTAGAAAGTTTAGTAAACAAATCTAATTTATTGCTTACTGGAGCGATATGCGCAATAAAAGCTTTCGAATTTAAGCATTCGTTAATGTTATCTGTAAAAAATAATCCGTTCATAGTTTTAAAATTTTATTCTTATAACAGTGATATAATGATCTGGAGTAAACCACATACCGTTATTTCCAATAATAATCCTCATAGGTTTTAGTTTTCTCTTTTTGGAGTTGTTGAGCTCTATATTTGTGCTCCAACTCTCCATCTTCTTTAGCTTTTTCCCCATCTGTCAGATCACTGTTATAGATTTCCATTCTACACATTTGTAAATCAGACGGTGATTCTAATTTCTTTGACCTCCAAAGGTATCTTTGACTAAGTACCCACTCTTCGTTTTCTTTTCGGCCGCTTTCTGTAAATTCTAATTTTTTTTGGTATTCATGCCAGACATAACATCCAAAAGAGATAACAACAATTTTGCTAAGGTTAGCAACAAGGGCTTTTGCGATTTTTCATAATTCAGTTTTTTATGTTAGTTGCACGAATATACGGTATTTGAACAAAAATAAAATGTTATAGCATAAAAAAACAGATATCATTTTATTGATTCCACCACTTCTGACATATAGCCTTTCCTCCAAAAATCCTTGTAAAAAGAAGTAGCAGATTTAATATTTTTGCTTTTCACCATGAATAATTCTCACTTTTTGGAAAGTAATTTCCATTGGATATGTCGCCCCGAATTTTGCCTTCCGCTTCACTGATGTTGTCATAGGAGTGAAGTCGATTACCATTGTGGTGTCTTTGTCCTTCATTGGAGCAAATAAGGATGCCTAGAGCATCCCCCATTCGAGGTGAACGGACAATAAACCGTACAGTGTGTAGCTTAATTACCTCTGTCATATATAATTAAATCATTGGGGTTCAATTATACTTATGGACAGAGGGAAATTGCAGTTTAAGGTATAATAGCATTAATAATACAGATCTTTAGTCTTTTCTTTTAAAGTATAAATATCTCTTTTGATGGTATCTGTAATCTTCGATATGGTTTCATCCATGCTAGAAAGAGCGTACAATGTCTCGGAATCTAACTTTTTGAATTGCAGGTTTATAAATTCTGTTTGTTTGCCATCCCAGTCTATTTCTCCCAAATAATATCCAGCCTTATCGGGCTTATATGTTGATAATGAATTACTTATTGTATTTATAATATGATTGAATTTCGGGTTGTTGGAGATTTTTCTTTTGTTATCTTCATTTCCTCTGATAAAGAAACCATAAACCATTGGTTCGTCCATTCTGACAGCATATCTTATTTCGTATTTTCCACAATCATTTACAAGAAACTCAAAACCATATCTCTTGTTATTAAAATTACCATTATAATATTTATTGATACGGTCTTCTTTTTTATCTAAAGCATATCTATAGGTTCCATCTTCAATAACCGGATAACCAACTTCTTCCATTTTCTTTTTTAAGAGTTCCCAGAATCTTTTCTGCAATTCAATTTCACTCAACGTGATTGCTTTTTTGATAATACCTAAATTCTGAATATATTTTGGATTTTCTAATATCAGATCTTTTAAGTCCTTTTCCATCTCCTTGCTTATAGTTTGATTTGTTAAATGTTTAATCAGGTTGATATAATGGCTGATACCTTCTCTAATCAAAGGCTTGTCCGCAACTTTCTCACGGCATTGTTCCAGCCATTTTAGTATATCGCTTTCGTATGAGAGAGTGAAGTAGTGTTCTTCTTCTATTAATTCTTTATCACCATGTTTAGCCGTCTTATCTTCGTCATGAACCGTTCCATCAAGCGATAAATAAAACAATTTATAATCGGTGTACTTTCCCTCAGCATAGTTGTGATAACGGATAAGTTGGTTTTCCTGGTCGGAAGCGTATATTTTATTCTCTATGATAATTGCTTTTCCTTTAGCGTCGGTTATGATAATATCCAGACGCCCACCTGTGGTTGTTGTCACAGGGCCGATATATTTTTCCCGCTCCACTATGACAGTATCGGTGGAAAAGGATACACCGTTCAGAAACTCGTCTATGAATAGTTTCAGGAACACATCTCCCATATGATGCAGTCCTTTCGGATTAAACAAATCGGCAAGGAAGGCTGAATGCACACTTGTTTCATTGGAGGTCATATCAATTACCTTGAACAGGTTGTAGCTTTCTCCTTTTTCATCTTCCAGTCTTTTGTAGGTCTGATTGAGTAAACAAATTTTATCGAATAATGATTGCATTCCATTCATCGTCATAATATTATTTTTGCTAAAGGTACAACTATTTTTTTTAGAATCTCAAAGTTCAACCGATGTTCTCCTTCAAACATCATGGCATTTCGATAATAACCTATATATTCATCGTATCCATGAACAAGTGTATCTTGTGTTCCAAACAAAGCGTATGTGTTCTTTATGTCGAAATCTGTTATATCTGCAAATTGATTAGCTTCGATGGCTTGGTAGTTATCGCATAACTTTGAAGTTATTTCATATTGAGTTTCTCCATTTTTACGTGGATTCAGAAAATCGTGCACTCCCAGTTGTGTACGCATGAACTCGGAAACGTGAAATGCCGGATTTACAAGTATCTTTTTATACCCCCTAAGTTGTTGGGCGAACATGCCTCCCATTGAGGTGCCGATGATAATTTCTGGCTTATATAACTCACATAAGTCCTTCAGCATGGTTAATGCTTCCTGAGGTTGGATGGGCAAATCCGGAGACAATACATCATATTGAGGTAGAAGTTTGCGTAAATTGCTTGCGGTAGAAGAAGCTCCGGAAGAAGAAAGTCCATGGATATACATCACACTTGGAAACATAGAGAATCTTATTGTGTTAGGATTGAACAACAAGTAGGTAATTTCAGGATTATTATCGTGATAGGTTATAAATTTTGTTTTACCAAATGCCACTTCGCCATTACTGCCATATTCATATATTCTAAAATGATCACCTCGGTGAATACAGGTCAGGTTAATATCTTCTAAGTTATCCGAAAGGAGCTCTTTAAAAATGTCTGGACTCAAAAAATATGAAGCATTGTCTTTGTAAAATATTTTTAGCCTAGTCATACCAATCACAGATATCTTGCAATCACTTGCCAAAGTTTTTAATTCCCTTAAAATTGCTTGCATTTCAGTCTTTCGGTCCATCGACGGATGGTTGCAGGTCATTACTTGTATATAGTCTATAATGATATAATCAGGTTGGTAGAGTTCAATCTGTTTACGCATATAGCTAGTATTAAGATCCTCCCATGTGTCATCAATAGTTATATTGCCGGCTATGGCGTTATATTCTTCTATATCGACTTGACGTTTATATCTTTTTTCTATCAACTGTTGTTCTTCCATTCCTACGGAGAAATAGATACATCTTTTGTTGAACTTGGCAAGGCTAATAGTAAGAGAAATGGCAAAAGAAGTTATACCTATAGCTGGACGACCACCAACCAATGTAAGCTTTCCTTTCGGAAAGTTCTTTTCGATAAAGATTTCTGTGAGCATAGTTATATTTGTTTTATTTATATTCAATTATACCCGTTTTGCCATGGAAATTTCATATATCAACTATAATTTTTCAAAATAAAGGTAAGTGAGTCTAATATCTGTTATCTGTAAAGAATACTTTAAACGAATATGACAAGTCACTTAAATCTGCTGAAAGACGGAGAAGTATATTAACATATGAAATTGCATGAACTTTATTTATAATATTTTAAGTTCCCCACACATCCAATCATTCTACGCCATTGAATCCACAAGAGTTTTAGACAATATTCCATGAACTATACTTTTTCTTCTGCCAAGAAATCGTATCTTTGTTGAGTCCCTATAATCTGATGGTGAGAAAGATGCTAAGACAGAGGCACATCTATACTTAGAAAGACTTATCTTTCATAGATGAAACAAGGGATAGAATATAAAAATTCATTAACATTTAATATCAAGAAAAACAAGAATGAAGACATTTTATCTCATGGCAATGGGATTTTGCCTGACTTTAAATCTCAATGCTCAGCGAAGTGAATACTTGCTGGAAAAAGGATGGAAGTTTACGAAAGGAGAGGTGAGCAACGCCGAAGCTCCCGCATTTAATGATACCAAGTGGGAAACTGTAACCATTCCGCACGACTGGGCTATTTTCGGACCTTTCGACAAGAATAATGATTTGCAGAACGTAGCTGTTACACAGAATTTTGAAACTCAGGCAAGCCTGAAGACCGGACGTACGGGAGGGCTACCATACGTGGGTACGGGATGGTATCGTACAACATTCCATTCTACTCCCGGCAAACAGACCACGCTGATTTTCGACGGGGCAATGAGTGAGGCACGGGTGTTCGTCAACGGAAAGGAGGCTTGTTTCTGGCCTTGCGGCTATAATTCGTTTTATTGCGATGTTACCGGACTGGTAAATGAAGACGGTAAAAATAACGTACTTGCTGTAAGATTGGAGAATCGTCCTCAGTCATCGCGCTGGTATCCGGGTGCAGGACTTTATCGGAATGTGCATGTGGTAACGACGGAAAAAATTCATGTACCGGTATGGGGTACTCAAATTACGACTCCGTTTGTGAAGGATGAATATGCTTCTGTCTGCCTTCACACTACGATTCTGAATGCGGGAAAGACGGAGCTGACTGTGACGACGGACATTGTGGATGCCGATGGACAGGTGGTTTCGACCAAGACTAATAAGGGATACATTAATCACGATCAGCCTTTTACGCAGAATTTTATTGTGGAGCAGCCGAAACTTTGGTCGCCCGAAACTCCAATACTATATAAAGCGGTGTCGAAAATCTATGCGGGTGATACGTTGCTCGATACGTATACTACACGTTTCGGTATTCGTACCATAGAGTATGTGCCCGACAAAGGTTTTTACCTGAACGGGAAACACCGCAAATTTCAGGGAGTGTGCAATCATCACGACCTGGGGCCTTTGGGAGCGGCTGTCAATGTGGCGGCACTCCGTCATCAGTTGACGTTGCTCAAGGACATGGGATGTGATGCGATCCGTACATCGCATAATATGCCTGCGCCCGAGTTGGTTGAGCTTTGCGATGAAATGGGCTTCATGATGATGCTTGAGCCGTTCGACGAATGGGATATTGCCAAGTGCGACAACGGGTATCACCGCTTTTTTAACGAGTGGGCGAAAAAGGATATGGTGAACATGCTCCGCCAGTACCGGAACAATCCGTGTGTCGTGATGTGGAGTATCGGCAACGAGGTGCCTACGCAATGGAGTCCGGAAGGTTACAAGGTGGCGAAGTTCTTGCAGGATATCTGCCATCGGGAGGATCCGATGCGTCCGGTAACCTGCGGTATGGATCAGGTGAAGAGTGTGCTGGCAAACGGCTTTGCTGCGATGCTGGATATTCCGGGACTGAATTATCGTGCACACATGTACGACGAGGCTTACGAACGTTTACCGCAAAATCTCATCCTTGGGTCGGAAACGTCGTCTACTGTCAGCTCTCGCGGCGTATATAAGTTCCCGGTGGAGCGTAAGGCGGGTGCGATGTACGATGACCATCAGTCGTCGTCGTACGATCTGGAGTATTGCAGCTGGTCGAACATTCCTGACATTGATTTTGCCCGTGCAGAGGATTACGACTGGACCATCGGACAGTTTGTATGGACGGGCTTCGACTATTTAGGTGAGCCAAGCCCGTATGACACGAACGCATGGCCGAACCATAGTTCAATGTTCGGTATCATCGATCTGGCATCTATTCCGAAAGATCGTTATTATCTGTACCGTAGTGTATGGAACAAGGAGGCTGAAACGCTGCACATCCTGCCGCACTGGAACTGGGAAGGACGTGAGGGAGAAAAGACTCCGGTGTTTGTATATACAAATTACCCTTCGGCTGAGTTATTCATCAACGGAAAGAGTTACGGACGGCAGACCAAACGTAAGGATGGAACGGTGGAAAACCGCTACCGGTTGATGTGGTACGATGCGGTTTATCAGCCGGGAGAGGTAAAGGTGGTGGCTTACGACGAACAGGGTAATCCGGCTGCCGAAAAGACTATCCGCACAGCAGGTAAGCCGCATCACATTGAACTGGTAACGGATCGTACTTCGCTGCAGGCGGATGGTAAGGACTTGGCGTATGTTACGCTACGTATTGTCGACAAGGATGGCAACTTGTGTCCGAACGACGGACGGCTGGTCAGCTTCAAAGTGAAGGGGGACAGGCAAGTACCGTGCTTCGGCAAACGGCGACCCTACTTGTCTCGATTTGTTCCACAAGCCGGAAATGCATGCTTTTGGAGGCATGCTTACGGTGATCGTTCAGTCGGGAGAAAAGGTTGGCGATATAGAACTTCAGGCCACAGCCAAGGGTGTGAAGGCTGGAATTATCCGCATTCCGGTAAAATAAGTCTATTTTAAGAATTTTATTACCTTTTTTTGCCCTTCACACTGCTGCTGAAACAATCGGAACTCGGTAGTATCTGTGAAGGAGGTGAGGGGTAAATTGTATCTTATCATCTTGAATCAATCTGCTGAAAAAGACAGGCAATAAATCTTCAGAAAATACTGAGAAGGCTATAAGTAAAATATAGAATCCGAATTTGAATTTTGTAAAGAAAAATCAGCAGAAGCAAGAAGCCGCAGATATGCTGCCCAAAACGTCAGCATGTTTTGAGTAATTTGTCTCGACGTTTTTTTAAAATTTGTACAAAAAATATTTTTCTCTCGGCACGTTTTTCGTGACCATTGCTGAGGGGCTGTAGAGGCATCCGGAGGAAAATTTCAGATAAGGAGCCGATATGATTTGTGTAAAAATATTTTTTGCTAAAAGTGGTTGGAGATAGTATAAGAAAAGAGGGAAATATCCTGAACCTTGCAGGATATTTTCCCTCTTTCTTTTATGGAATTTCTAACAATTAATTACAGAATAGATTTTACTGTTTCCAGCATACCTTTTGTCTGAATGCTGTCCAGATCGGCTTTTACAGCAGCAGTCAGGCCCGGGATGTTGTTCAAGTTCTCGCCCCAGATAGATTCTGCTCCCAGTACGCCTTCGGTAACTTTCTGAGTATCGCCTGTAGCCCAAAGCTGCTTCAGCAGATCCATGATGTCCTGTGCGTCGTTTGGTACGATTTCTGCTCCGTCTTCACGTACACCGCCTTTGTAGTAAGTGATAATGGCTGCAAGACCCAGTACCAGTCCTTTCGGAAGTTCTCCCTTGCGTTCCAGATATACTTTCAGGCCCGGCAGGTCACGAGTCTGGAATTTCGGGAATGAGTTCAGCATGATGGAAGTAACCTGATGGTCGACAAACGGATTGTTGAAACGTTCCAAAACGTCGTGAGCAAATTTTTCGAGTTCTGCCTTCGGAAGGTTCAGGGTTTCCATCAGCTCGTCGAACATTACTTTGTGGATGTACTTGCCGATAACCGGATGCTGGCAAGCATCGCGAACAATGTTTACACCTGACAGGTAAGCAACCGGTGAAAGTACAGTGTGAGGACCGTTCAACAGAGTTACTTTTCTTTCGTGGTAAGGAGCTTCAGAAGGTACAAACAATACATTCAGACCAGCCTTGTCTGCTGGGAATTCCTTAGCAACTTCCTGCGGAGCTTCGATAACCCACAAATGGAAGATTTCTCCCTGAACTACCAAGTTATCATCGTATTGCAGTTTTTCTTTGATTTCGGCAATTTCCTTACGTGGGAATCCCGGTACGATACGGTCTACCAATGTAGCATATACACCACAAGCCTTTTCAAACCAGTTCTTGAAATCGTCACCCAAATTCCACAATTCAATGTACTGGTAAATAGTTTCTTTCAGTTTGTGTCCGTTCAGGAAGATCAACTCACAAGGGAAAATGATCAAACCTTTTGACATATCGCCATTGAATGTTTTATAACGGTGATACAGCAACTGAGTCAATTTTCCTGGATATGAAGAAGCAGGAGCATCTTCAAGCTTGCAAGAAGGATCGAAAGCTATACCTGCTTCGGTTGTATTTGAAATTACGAAACGCATTTCAGGCTGTTCTGCCAGTTTCATAAATTCAGCGTTCTGAGTGTAAGGATTCAAGGCACGACTGATAACATCGATCATAGTCAGGCTGTTTACAGTTTCACCTTTGTCGAGTCCCTGCAAGTTTACGTGATACAAACAGTCTTGTGCATTCAGCATGTCTACCATACCTTTATCGATAGGCTGTACTACTACAACACTGCTATTGAAATCTGTTTTCTGGTCCATATTATAGATTATCCAATCTACAAATGCACGTAAAAAATTACCTTCACCAAACTGAATGATTCTTTCTGGACGAACTGTCTTGTGTGCAGTTTCTTTGTTTAATGCTTTCATACTTGTATATTTTAAGTTCCGTATTTTTACAATTTTGCTTCTCTCTTTATAAGAAAGGTATAAAGGTGAAAAAACTAGTTGATAAAATAGTAATATATATTTACAAACAACGTTTTCTTCCTCTTTTTCAGAGATTAATTTTACTAAATATTCGCTGCAAATATACGAAATATTTTGTTATTCCAAATAAAATTTCTACTTTCGTGTTCGATAACGACAAATAAAACGAAATACATGTTAAGCAACATAAATTCCTTTTGCGGGATTTGCTTTTTATGAAAATACATAACAAAAAACATAAACCTAAAAACGAAGCTTTATGAAAAAATTTATGGATGAAAACTTCCTGCTGAAAACAGAAACAGCGCAGGAATTGTACCACAACCATGCAGCTAAAATGCCTATTATCGACTACCACTGTCACTTGATTCCGAAAATGGTAGCAGACGATTACCAGTTCAAGTCAATTACAGAAATATGGTTGGGTGGCGACCACTATAAATGGCGTGCAATGCGTAGCAACGGTGTAGACGAACGCTATTGTACCGGTAAGAATACTACCGATTGGGAAAAATTCGAAAAATGGGCTGAAACAGTTCCTTATACATTCCGTAACCCATTATATCACTGGACTCATCTGGAATTGAAAACTTGTTTCGGTATTGACAAGATTTTGAATCCGTCTACAGCTCGTGAAATCTTTGACGAATGTAATGCTAAGCTGGCAACTCCTGAATATACTGCCCGCAACCTGATGCGCCGTTATCACGTTGAAACAGTTTGTACTACTGATGATCCTGTTGACTCACTGGAATATCATATCGCTACTCGTGAAAGCGGATTCGAAATCAAGATGTTGCCTACATGGCGTCCTGACAAGGCTATGGCAGTAGAAGTACCTGCTGATTTCCGTGCTTACATGGAAAAACTGTCTGAAGTGAGTGGAGTAACAATTTCTTCATTCGACGATATGGTTGCTGCATTGCGTAAGCGTCACGAGTTCTTTGCAGAACAAGGGTGTAAGTTGTCTGACCACGGTATCGAAGAGTTCTATGCTGAAGATTATACAGATGCAGAAATCAGAGCTATCTTCAATAAAGTATATGGCGGTACTGAACTGACAAAAGAAGAAATCCTGAAGTTCAAGTCGGCTATGCTGATTGTATTTGCTGAAATGGATTGGGAAACTGGCTGGACTCAGCAGTTCCACTACGGTGCTATCCGTAACAACAACACTAAGATGTTTAAGCTTTTAGGCCCTGATACAGGTTTCGATTCTATCGGTGAATTTACTACTGCAAAAGCTATGGCTAAATTCTTGGATAAGCTGAATACTTCAGGCAAGCTGACTAAGACTATCCTTTACAATTTGAATCCATGCGCTAACGAAGTTATCGCTACTATGTTGGGTAACTTCCAGGATGGTTCTATACCAGGAAAGATTCAGTTCGGTTCAGGATGGTGGTTCCTCGATCAGAAAGATGGTATGGAAAAACAGATGAATGCGTTGTCACTGCTGGGCTTGTTAAGCCGTTTCGTAGGTATGCTTACTGACTCTCGTTCATTCCTGTCTTATCCGCGTCATGAATATTTCCGCCGTACATTGTGTAACTTGCTGGGTAATGATGTTGAAAATGGAGAAATTCCAGCATGCGAAATGGAACGTGTACAGCAAATGGTAGAAGATATCTGCTACAATAACGCAAAGAAATTCTTCGAATTCTAATTTGTATAAAGAGCATCATTTTGTGGAAAGGAGTTTGCCTGCTATATTGGCAAGCTCCTTTCTTTTTTGTACTTTTGTGTTCCTTTTTTAAAAATAAGAAACACATATATGGAAGTACGATTTCTGAGTTTGGGCAGTGGTAGCAGTGGCAACTGTTATTATCTGGCAACAAAGACTTGTGGGATACTAATAGATGCAGGTATCGGCATACGAAGCATAAAGAAGATTTTCAAAGATTATGCACTGAACCTGGATACAATACGTGCCGTCTTGATTACCCACGATCATGCCGACCATATTAAAGCTGTCGGACATTTGGCAAAAAAGCATAGCATACCCATTTATTCTACACCGGAAGTGCACGCAGGCATCAATCGGAGTTATTGCATGACCGAAAAACTGGATAATGCCCACCGGCGTTTTATCAACAAGGAAGAAACTATCCAAATAGAAGATTTCAGCATTACTTGTTTCGAAGTGCCTCACGATGCAACGGACAACGTAGGATATTGCATCAGCGTGGGGGATAAGACCTTTTCTTTCATAACCGATATCGGACATATTACGGACACTGCTGCTGCATATATTGAGCGCTCCAATTATCTGATTCTCGAAGCAAACTATGATGAAACCATGTTGCAGATGGGACCTTATCCTCAACATCTGAAAGCCCGTATAGCCAGTCCTAACGGACATATGAGTAACAGCGAGATGGCTAATTATCTTGCTGAACATTTTCCGGCTGGTTTAAAATATCTCTGGCTTTGTCATTTGAGCAAAGACAACAATCATCCGGAGCTGGCATATAAGACGGTTGAAACTGCTTTTAAACAGCATGGAATCGCTCTTGATGAGAATGGGGTACAAGTTATCCCATTGAAACGAACTACTCCTTCAGAGCTGTATTCTTTCGAATAAAGCGAAACAAAAGTAAGCCTCCGGTAATCCTCGTATTTTCTGCAACTCCTTCCATCAGTATCTTTGTGCCCAAAAACGAAATTTAT
>ENA-ORUO01003157-ORUO01003157.1-human-gut-metagenome-genome-assembly--contig:-NODE-3157-length-11518-cov-2.253250_pt1 | contig 11518 bp, 9 predicted proteins | sample MGYA00242082_ERZ509215 | MGnify/ENA primary metagenome ERZ509215 (study PRJEB26280, sample SAMEA2338829) | human gut metagenome | biome: human gut; feature: human-associated habitat; material: faeces... | reverse complement strand
TTGATCGATAGAAACTAAACTTTTACTTTTCATAGGTTGTGTATATTCTGTCTTATGTACGCGAATGTATAAAAAAAGCGGAGACCGAAGGGCCTCCGCTTTATATTTTATTTTAAGAAATCAACTAGACTTGCCGGAAGATAGAACGTGTTATTTTTATCGACATAAACGACGACAGAGTTTAACCGTATCTCATCTTGGCCTTTCTTCCCGGACTTCACGATATTGGAGAACGGGGTGATCGTTAGCTGTTTTTTCTTATCTTTCTTGTTCTTAACGATCAAGGTTGGAGAACCTTTCTCGTCGGCGGCAGGGACGATCTCGCAAGTGTAATCCTCGAATACGTCCGTGTGGCGTGCGAAGTTCTTGTTTGTAAGATCTTCCAAGTTTTCGTGTGTCAATCCGAACAAATTGCATAAGTACTCATTCAGCTCGATGTTCGTATTCATACCTAGGGGTAAGGTTCCTTGCGGATGGTAAGCGGCTAGGAATACTTCCTCGCCCGTATGGCCGCCAGTCGTGAAACCGAAGCAAGTGCGGGAAGTGATGATATGCGCCATCAATCCGGTTAACGAGCCACTGTACATGGAGGAATTATCTTCCGGTTTGCGTTGGTCTTCCGGTATCGGGCTATTCTTATAATCCTTGCAATTGTTCAACGCGTTCATCTCTTCCGGAGTCAGCTCGAAGCCGGCGTAGGTGCGGAATACATTTTGCACTTCTGAGTTAGGAACGCTGTTTACCTTGTTGGCGAAACCCTCGGCTGTCAATTTATACAGGGAGAATTGGTGGAACAATTGGTCTTTCGTCAATTTATCGTAACCTTTACAATCTCTTCTACCTAAGCTGATACCGCTGTTTCCGTGGTCGGGTACGATGACAACGGCAGTCTCGCCATTATTGCGTGCGAACTCCAATGCGGCACCGCAGGCACGATCGAATGCCAAGAAATCGGTAGCCATACCTACCGGGTCATTTCCATGAGCGGCCCAGTCTACCTTACTGCCTTCTACCATTAAGAAGAAGCCATTCGGGTTCTTGGATAATTTGTCGATCGCCTTACGAGTCATTTCCTCGATAGAAGGTTGCTCTTCCGGATTGCGGTCGATATCGTAAGCCATTTCCTTATCGCCATATAAAGCCCACATCTTCTGGTTATTGTCGGCACGCATACCTTGCAGGTCGTTTCTATATACGCCATACCCGTTCGCCAATAGATAATCTTCCATATCCTTCGTAAGGATAGACACTCCGCCACCGATAACGACATTGATATCATTATGAACCATCTGCGGAGCGATCCAGTCGTATTTACCACGGTTGTAGCTATGAGCGGAGCAGTCCGCCGGGGTAGCGTGCGGGAATTCGTGAAAACCAATCCTGTAGCTTTGCCCTGCAACATCTTGCCAGCCTCCAATACGGTGGTAAGCGGTTGGAAGGCACGGGCCGGGTCGGTCGGGTAGATATCGTTATCACCGTCGTTCTCCGGGTAAGTGGATACATAACCCGTACGGCTCGGCTGTCCGGTCATGTAGCATGATGTAGTAGGAGCGGAGTCGCCGATAGGGGCGTTAGAAGAATGCGTACGCACCGTTCCGCACAAATACGGGTCGATGTTCAATTTCGGTTTGCTGGGATCTTGGTACCATTGCAACCAACGGGCGATAGAGATAGTCGCCAATGAGGTTCCGTCCGGGATTAAGAGAATCACGTTCTTGACAGGCTTCACGTTCTCCTTTTCCACGGCATTGGCCGGCATAATGATAATAGCCAGCAAAAGTAGAAAAGCTAATGTTTTTTTCATGTGCTTTAATTTAATAATGTATAACAAATTCTTCTATTAAATCTTAATTTCCAAGTGGGATGATCTCCTCGTTGAACCGTGTCAACTTCTCCACGCCCGTCTCCGTTACAAGGAAACTGTTCTCGATACCCACGGCACCGACACCCGGGATCACGAATTTGGGCTCCAAGGCGAATACCATATTCGGCAAAAGCTCCTCTTTCGAGCGAGGGGTAAGCACGGGTAGCTCATTGATCTGTATACCGATGCCATGTCCCACGAATTTAGCCTGCTGCTCGGTTCCCATAAAGTTAGCCGAAAGACCTTCTTTCTTAGCGATATTCGCCGCTATATTATATAAATCCGAACAAGCGGTTCCCGGTCGGGTAGCGTTTTCCACCTCCTGCTGTATCGTAAGGGCCACTTGATGCGCCCGATAAGCTTCCTCCGTCAGGCGGCCTACGGAGAAGACACGGGTCATGTCCGTCATATAAGCCGTATAATTGCCGGCCATATCCACCATGATAGCGGTACCTTCTTTTAATAAAGTACCGTTAGCGCCTAGCGGACAAGAAGCGTCTATGCCGCCTCCACCCAAAGCGAAATCAAAAGGAGATGGGGTCTCGGCGTTTTCCCCGGCGAGAATACTACCCATATAGATATCCATATTGGCTCCGAAAGCACGGAAAAGACCGATCGAGCCGTTTTTGCGCATACGTTTCTCGATCTCGTACTGAAACTCCAAGTCTGTCATACCGGGACGGAAACATTCCGGGATCTCGCTATAAGTAGCCTCATGCTTGCGGGCGGCGATACGGAATTGCCCGATCTCCCAAGGGGTTTTTACCCGGCGAAGGTTTCGCATGAAAGCGGTGGCGTTACCGGCCTCCTCCGGTTGGAATACCTTATCTAAACGGATGTATTCATTATAAGTTAACTCATCTGCCTCTAACAAGAGCTTTTTGGGCATCTTAATCCCTCGTTCCGCAAATAAGGGTGGGATGTCTTCCGGCTTACGGATGTATTCCACTTGATGTCCTGAAAGCCCGTTCGGTCGCTTGATTAGGAACCACGGCTCACCGTCTACCGGCAAATAAAAATAACCACTATAGATTTGTCCTGTCGTATAATAAAGATTTACATCTACGGTAAGCAAACAGGCATCCATACCCATTTTTGCCATACCATCTCTCATCCGATCCCATTTTATCTTTAGGTCGTTCTTCAATTCTTCTGAAATCATCTTCCTTTGTATTACTTTTATTTTGTACCGGGCATCAAAGGTAACAAGAATTTACGAGATTTAAGTGGATTTGAGGTGAATAAAGTATTACAAACGCATATATGCGAATATACGGTTGAATAGGGAAATCTTCTTATGAATAAAGATAATCGTATCTGTATCTATTCCTTGATTCTCGTCGTGAATCCTATAAACCACGGCGTGGTCTTTACAGATCATGGCGTGGTTTACAAAGACCACGCCGTGGTTTGTAGAATAGAAGTAGATCCGATATAGAATATATAAGTATTCAGCTGGTTATTCTTGCGGAACAAATAGGGTATTCGATACTATTGGACCGGGATCTTGATAACCACCTTCCGGATATTCCCTTGGCCGATACCCGGGGCGTGCCCGTCTTCCGGGAAATAAATGGCGAATTGTCCGGGATAGATTTTCGTATAGGCGGTAGGTTTGTCGATATAAAAGGCGATATCTTGCTCCTCGTTGTATGGAACGGACTCCTCTAGTAATTGATCTCCCGGTTTCCATCCGATTTTCTCTACGCCCAATAAGGGGAATTGGATATCGATAAATTTCTTGTGGGTTTCGATGGCCGCTTCCGACTTCCTTTCCGAAGAGGCTGGCGATGCTAACCGTGAAACCAGCGTCCGCTATATCGTATTTACCATCTTCCATTTTTGAAAAATCAGTAGACTTAACATAGTCAAAAGCCTGCTTAAACAGCGGATGGATACATTCGATCCGCTTAGAGTTCTCAAGTGAGTCTAGAATCATATTGTTATTAAGTTTTAGTAATCGGTTTGAAAATCGTTACAAATGTCGGGTATTTCCCTGTTAAATAATAGTCATATTTCTCAAATAAATCTATTAAGTTCCTAGGTTTCTTAACGTACGTAAATACTGTTTCGTAAAGTTTGCAATCTGGTTGCAATCATATTTATCGTATCTTTGTTATTCATTTATATATAACTAAACAGGTGATACGATCTATGAAAGATTTGGAGACAATTATACTACCGGTTCTCGAGATGAGTTGTGCCGTATGTGCCAATAACGTAGAGAATACGGTGAAGGGACTTCCCGGCGTGGAGGAGGCATCGGTGAATTTCGCGGCGAATACGCTTTCCGTCAAATACCATCCATCCTTGATTACTCCTCAGAAAATGAGAGAGGCCGTGCAGGAGGCCGGATACGATTTGGTCGTGGAGGTAGAGGATCCGACGGCGGTACAGGAAGAGATGGCACGAGAGCATTACCGGAAGCTACGCCGGAATACGATCGGGGCGTGGGTACTTTCCATTCCGCTGGCCCTGCTGGGAATGGTGTTTATGCATACGCCCGGCGGTAACTGGATCATGATGGCGCTGGCCTTGGTGATTATGATCGTGTTCGGGCGGTCGTTCTACGTGAACGGCGTGCGCCATGCGTTGCACGGTAGCGCCAATATGGATACGTTGGTGGCGTTGAGTACCTCGATCGCTTTCCTGTTCAGTTTCTTCAATACCGTATATCCGCGGTTCTGGTATGAGAAAGGATTGGAGCCGCATGTTTATTATGAGGCATCCGGCGTGATCATAGCGTTCGTTCTGTTGGGTAAACTTCTGGAGGAGCGGGCGAAGAACAGCACTTCTTCCGCTATCAAGAGCTTGATGGGATTGCAGCCTAAAACCGCCCGTCGTGTGCGGGATGGACAGGAGGAAGAGGTCTCTATCTCGTTCTTGCGGGTGGGAGATCTTGTCAGTGTCCGTCCCGGTGAGAAGATCCCGGTGGACGGCACGGTGTCTCAAGGTTCCTCTTCCGTGGATGAGAGCATGTTGAGTGGCGAGCCGATCCCTGTCGTGAAATCACAAGGTGACCGGGTCTTGGCCGGGACGATCAACCAAAAGGGCGCTTTCTTGATGGAGGCGACCGGGGTGGGGAGCGCTACCGTATTATCGCAAATCGTACAGATGGTACAAGCCGCTCAAGGAAGTAAGGCACCCGTGCAGCGTATCGTTGATAAAATAAGTGGTATATTTGTACCGATCGTTGTCGGATTGGCGATACTCACTTTTATCGTCTGGCTGGTAGTAGGAGGAAGCGGGTACTTCTCGTACGCTCTCTTATCGGCGGTATCGGTATTGGTGATCGCTTGCCCTTGCGCGTTGGGACTTGCTACGCCAACTGCCTTGATGGTCGGGATGGGTAAAGGCGCCGAGCATCATATATTGATCAAAGACGCTTTTGCCTTGGAAAACCTTTGTAAGGTGGATACCGTCGTGCTGGATAAGACCGGGACCTTGACCGAGGGCGTGCCCGAGGTGACAGACTCTTTCTGGATATCGGAGGCGAGCCGGGATATGCTGGATATCCTTTATACCGCCGAGATGAAGTCTGAGCATCCTTTGGCGTCCGCTATCCTCTCATGGTTGAAAGGAACGGAGGCTGCGGAGATCGACGCTGATAGTTTCGAGAGCGTAACGGGGCGTGGTATCCAAATGCAGGTACATGGCGTGACGTATTGGGTAGGAAGCAAAGGCTTTTTGGAAACCTTCAAGGCGATGGTTCCGCCCGAGGCTGGGCGGGAAATCATCCGGTGGGAAGAGGATGGCAAGAGTATCGTTTATTATGGTTGGGAATCGGAATTGCTTGCGGTCATGGCTATTTCGGATCGGTTGAAACCTACGTCGGGAGAGGCGGTAGAGGCCTTGAAAGAAATGGGTATCGAGGTTCATTTATTGACCGGCGATGGGAAACGGACTGCCGAGACTGTTGCGGCCATGCTGGATATCCGTCATTATAAGGCGGATGTCTTGCCGAGCGATAAGGAGGAGTATATCCGTTCCTTGCAAGCCGCCGGAAGGAAAGTGGCTATGGTTGGGGATGGTATCAACGACTCGCAAGCTTTAGCCCGTGCGGATGTGAGCATTGCGATGGGTAAGGGAACGGATATCGCCATGGATGTGGCGATGGTCACGTTGATTACTTCGGATTTGATGTTATTGCCGGATGCGATCCGCTTGTCGAAACGTACGGTTCGCTCGATCCACCAGAATTTATTCTGGGCATTTATCTATAACTTGATCGGAATCCCATTGGCGGCGGGTGTCTTATTCCCGGTGAACGGACTGTTACTGAACCCGATGTTGGCGAGCGCCGCGATGGCTTTCAGTTCCGTGTCGGTGGTATTAAATAGCTTACGGTTGAAATGGAGTAAACTTTAAATAATAAGTAGAGATATGGCAACATTAAAATTTAAGACAAACGCTAAATGTGGCGGATGCGTGGCGGCTATCGGCGCTAAGTTGAATAAATTAGTAAAAGAGGACGCATGGTCGATCGACTTGAAATCCCCGGATAAAACATTGACTATAACAACCGATCTTCCGGCGGAGACCATTCTTTCAGCCGTATCGGAGGCCGGTTTCAAGGCTAGCGCCTTGTAGTCGTAGCGATCGGATGGATGAGAAAACAAAGACAGACTCATGGTGAGGAAGTAGCGAATGTGCTTACGCATGGCGCGGGCATGTTGTTCGGCTTAACGGCGATTATCGTCTTGATGATCGCCGGGATTCGTACAGGTGATCCGTGGGTGATCGGTAGTTTCGCCGTTTATGCGTTGTGCATGACTTCCTCGTATGTGACATCTACCTTTTACCACGCCGCTTCCGATCCCAAGCGAAAATGCCAGTTGCGCCGTTGGGATCATAGCGCTATTTATTTGCATATCGCGGGTACTTATACGCCATTTACCTTGGTGGCTCTCCGCGACGAGGGTTTCTGGGGCTGGGGATTATTTATTACGGTTTGGCTGGCCGCGGTTATCGGCGTATGGTTTAGTTTCCGTCGGATGAAGAAAAAGGATAATCTGAAAACGGTTTGTTATCTGCTGATGAGTTGGGTGGTGATTATCGCTTTCAAACCTTTGATCGATGTTTTCCAGCGTACGGATTCGATGTATGTCTTATATTGGCTGATCGGAGGAGGCTTGTTCTATTCCTTAGGAACGATTTTCTTCTTTCTGGATAAATATAAATATATGCATTCCGCATGGCATTTATTCGTTCTCGGGGGAACGGTTTGCCATTTTATAGCGATCTATAATTTGGTGTAAGGAAAAACAAAGAAGCCGGAACTGTGTTTAGCGGTTCCGGCTTCTTTTATTCTTGTTCTTCCGTATGTTGTTTCTCGTATTTATAATCCGCTAAAATCAACCCCATTGAAAAGCAAGGAAGGGATTCGCCAGCTGGAGGATAGGCGGGGGTCGTTTCCGACTTCCGCTAGGTTACTCCATAGGGAGAGCATATTACCCGTGGCGTTCATCTCGGAGATCGGTTGGGATAGCTTGCCTCTCTCGATCAAGAAACCTTCCACGCCATACGAGAAATCGCCGGTCGTGCTATTGCAGTTTCCACCGTTGAAGCCGGTCACCAATATACCTTTGTCGATAGAGGCGATCAATCCGTCCAGATCCTTATCACCATTCCGCATGGTAAGAATCGAGGGAGAGCCGATCGTTTGTTCCATGCCCATCTTGTTGGCGGAATACGTATCGATATAATACGTTTTCAATATACCCTGCTCGAATACCGGAAGACGTTTCGTGGCAACACCCTCGCTATCGAAATAACGTGCGCCGGAAGCCTTTACCAAATGAGGCTCATCTATCAAGGTCATCTTGTCGCTCGCTACCTTTTGGTCGATCTTATCCAACAAGAAAGAGTTCTTTTGCTGGATGGAGGAACCGTAAATGGCTCCGATTACTGGAGAAAGCAGACGACTGGAGTTCATGTTATCCACGATCATGGTATATTTACTGGACGCCACTTTCCGCTGTCCCAGTTTTCGAAGCACCCGTTCCAGTGCTTTCGTACCGATACCGGTCTTCACCAGCTCGTCATAATACAAGGAAGAGTCGTACCAATAAGACTCGGGACGGGCGTCACCCTCCCCACGGATGCTGACACTCCCCACCAAGCCATAAGAGGAACCAGAAGCCTCGCCTTCGAAACCGTTGCTGGCTACCATGTACTTAAAGTCCTTCTCGTCGCTGTAGGAAGCGTTGGCGGAGATGATCCGGTCGTCCTTGCCCATGATCTCCTCACAGACGCTCATGGCCAACGCTACCTTGTCGTCCGGTTGCACGGAGTCGAAATTCGGGTCGACCAATCGCAAGTCCGCCGCCCCACCTTTATAATACAAGGAAGCGTCCGGCAGCGTGCGAGCCTTGTCCTCGGCGAGGAAACGAGTGGCGGCGATACCATCCTTGATGAACTTCTCCAGCTCTTTCTTATCCAAGCGATTGGTAGAGTAGGAGCCGTAACGGCCGTCCACGAACAAATGAACCACCATGCTGTTCTCGGATGCCTGTTGCAGACGGTCTATTTTCATATCCCGTATCTCAAACGAACTGCTGGAACCATTGTAAAGCGTGACACGTGAAGATTGGCAACCATTCTTCAAGGCATATTCCATGGCCCATTGAGCCAATTTCTTATTTTCGTTTGTTATCATATTAGTTTTCTCCTCCTACTGTAAGTTTGCTGACTAAGGCCGACGGCATACCGCAGGTTACCGGGCAAGACTGTCCATCCTTACCGCAGGTCCATGTGCCGTTATCCATTTTATAATTATTACCCACCATCGTGATATCCGCCAACGCTTTCGGGCCGTTACCGATGATATTGATATCCTTGATAGGTTGGGTAAGCTTGCCGTTCTCGATCAAGTAACCATCCTTCACGAAGAAGGTAAAATCGCCCGCGCCGATCTGTACCTGCCCGTTCGTGAAGTTGGCGGCATAGATACCTTTCTTTACGGTAGAGATGATCTCCTCTTCCGTCACGTTGCCCGCTTCCATATAAGTGGCACGCATACGGGGGATAGGCATCTGACGGAAAGACTCCCGGCGGCCATTGCCCGTAGAGGGGATGCCGTAATGTTTCGCGCTGATACGATCGTGCAGATAACTGGTCAAGACTCCCTCCCGTACGATATAGGTTTTTTGTCCGTCCACACCCTCGTCATCGATATTGACCGAGCCCCGGTTGAAAGGAATCGTGCCGTCGTCCACCACGTTGATATGCTCGTTGCAAACTTTCTTGTTCAGTTGATCAGAGAAAATAGAGGTGTTCTTACGGTTGAAATCTGCCTCGAAAGCATGGCCGATCGCCTCGTGCAATAAGATGCCAGAGCCACCGGCACCCATGACAATGGGCATTTCCCCGCCTTTTGGCTTGATCGCCTGAAATAAGATAGAGGTCTTATCCACCGCCTCTTGGGCAAGCTCGTCGATCAGGTCGTCCGTCAGGAATTCCGCTCCCATACGAAAAGCCCGTGCGGCGTACGAGTTCTCGATCTTCCCGTTATCCTCCATGATGCAGACGGCGCTCAAGGCGCTCATCGGGCGATAATCGTAATAAATCTGCCCTTCCGAGTTACAAAATAAGATATGAGAGGTCGTGTCTCCCAAAGAGGCCATCACCTTGGTGACCCGCTTGTCCTTGGCGAAGATCTGATCGTTCAGTTTCTGCAAGAAAGGCATCTTGTCATTAATGGCTATCTCGTCCCAAGGTGTTTGTACGCTATAGAAATTGTTCGTATGCTTTTCTTCCGTTAAGTTGATAGGAGCGGTATTCGCTGATCCGGTGGCGATCCGTGCGGCCGTACGAGCCGCCTTCAGCATCTCGTCCAAGCTGACGTTCTCCACGTAGGCATATCCCGTTTGGTCGCCGGACAAAACACGTACGCCCATCCCAAAATCGATGTTAGATGAGGCACGGTTTACGGCACCATCCTGCAACCCTACGTTGTTCCTGTATGAATGCTCAAAAAACAAATCGGCATAATCCCCGCCTTTCTCCAAGGCTGCCGCCAATACTTTCCTCAAATCCCCCTCACTCACCTTGAAATAATTCATGGCGAATGAAATACCGGCTGCTTTATCACTCTCACTACCGGTGCAACTTCCTAGTAGGGAAGGAGCCGCTAATGTTCCAAGCATAACCATACTTCCTGTTTTAATGAAATCACGTCTGTTAATATTCATGTTGTTGTTGTTTAGCCCAATCCATCACGTTTGCGGGTGGACGTTGATTCAATAACTCTTTTTTCATAAAATCCATGTAAGGAGCTACGTGCTTGAAGAATTTCTTGTATCCCTTACATAGATAATTTAGTCCCGGCTCTCCATTCGGCGTATGGAGGAACCGGTTTTTCGGGCATTCCCCATGACAAGCGAAAAGATATTCGCATTCCTTGCATTGCGTAGGGAGCTTATCTTCTTTATCCGTTCCAAACTTTTGTTGTACCGGACTGTACATCATCTCCGTTAATGTCTTTGTTTGGATATTCCCGAGTTTGTATTCCGGGAATACGAAATGGTCGCAAGCGTACACGTCGCCATTGAACTCCATTACCCCGGCGTGACCGCAATGGCGGGCCAAGGAGCAGACCCCGGGTTGCTCACCTACCCAGTTGGCCAAGGTGGAATCGAATAATTGGATGTAGAACTTGCCGACATCCTCTTTCAGCCACTCGTCGAACAAGGCGCAAAGGAAATCCCCCCATTTCTCGCTATCTACCGAGAACGGAGTTAGCTCGATCGCAGCGTCTTGTTCCTCGGGAGAAGATAGCTTGGTACCTTCCTTGTGCCGGCCGATACGCTCCACGATCGGGGCGAATTGGATGAAACGGCAATCCAGTTCCTTGAAGAAATTATAGAATTCCAGCGGATAATCCACGTTATAATCATTCACGACGGCCATGGCGTTATATTCTACCCCATGTTTTTTCAGCAACTCGATTCCCTTCATCACCTTATAGAAAGAGGGGAGTCCCTGCCGGTTCCTACGGTATTCGTCGTGGAACTCTTGCGGGCCATCGATAGATACACCCACCAAGAAATTATTTTCCTTGAAAAATTGGCACCACTCATCATTCAATAGGGTACCATTGGTTTGGATACAGTTATCTATTTGCCGTCCTCCCGCATACTTACGCTGCAACTCCAAGGCTTTTTTATAGAAGCTGATCGGCCGCATCAGCGTCTCGCCTCCATGCCATGTAAACAAGACTTCTTGCATGGTTTGGCATTCCATGTATTCCTTGATGAACTTCTCGAGTATCTGATCCGTCATGATGTGATTCTTCACGTCCGGATAGAACTTACTTTTCTCAAGGTAATAACAATACTCGCATGCCAAATTACAAACAGAACCAACCGGTTTCAACATGATGTAGACCGGCTTGGCGAAAGGGGAAATATAGGAACTATTCATGGTATACTATTAGATATTACATTTCTATTTCAACTCGAACTCGCTAAGCACGATTTTTTGTTTTAGCTCGCTGAACGTTTGATCTGACTTAGTCAGTGTACGGAAGGTATATTTATCCCCGTATGTGGAAAGTACCTTTTCCATCTCATTTTCTCCGATCAGGAAATAACCTTTGGCGGGTGTTTCTTTATCGAAGTCATGGAAGATATTTCCCATATAGAAGTTTAACCC
>ENA-ORUO01003142-ORUO01003142.1-human-gut-metagenome-genome-assembly--contig:-NODE-3142-length-11567-cov-2.600330_pt1 | contig 11567 bp, 4 predicted proteins | sample MGYA00242082_ERZ509215 | MGnify/ENA primary metagenome ERZ509215 (study PRJEB26280, sample SAMEA2338829) | human gut metagenome | biome: human gut; feature: human-associated habitat; material: faeces... | reverse complement strand
TCTGCATACAAGTATGTACCGGCATATTCGGCTTTCTGCCATGACAGAAGAACTTCATCCACTGCGGTCTCGTAAGGGCCGTAGGAACCGGAAAATAAGTTGCCTTGAGCGGGCATTAATGCCGCGGTTCCCCATACATAACGTTCCAGATAATCTTGTCTGGCAAAGATAGAGTCGAGTGGAGTCAGGTCGTTAAAGTATTCATCAACTGCCAGATAGTTGCATGAAGTCAGCATGAACGGGATGATTCCCAGTGTCGTGCATAGAATATGAAGGCTTTTCTTTAATATCTTTTTCATAATGTTTTTCAATTAGAACGTAGCTGTTAACTGTAAAGAGAAAGTACGCTGTAGCGGATATACGGCGCCATTTTTAGATGCCTGTCCCGGGTCCCATAGTTTGACTGAGTCCCAGACTGCCAGATTCTGTCCGACAAATTGCAGATTCATATCACTGATGCCCACTGTCCTTAGTACTTTATTCGTTCCGATACGATAGGAAATATCCAATGATTTCCAACGCAGGTAAGAACCATCTGCCAGCCAGAAGGTAGAAGCACGGTTATTGTTCTTATTCTCTCCGTAAGTTAGGCGCGGGAAACGTGCATTCGGGTTTTCTGTAGAGGGGTCTCCCGAATACCATGCCGGTGTCCAACGATTCTTCGGGTCGTTCACGATAGACAGAATGTTGCCGACTTCTCCACCTGAGAAGGGATAAAATCCGGAACCTCCATATAAGAAGTTAACTTTGGCTGCTCCAGTGAATAAAGCACTGATAGTCCATCTCTTATATCTGTATTCCAATGCAAAACCATATTGGATTTGCGGTACATTGGAGTGTGCAATAGGAACAACATCATCATCGTCAATCTTTCCGTCAGCGTTCACGTCTTTATAGCGAATATCTCCGGGGCGTACTTCACCGTATGTCTGTTTCGGGCTTCGGTTGATTTCATCCTGACTTTGAAATAAGCCTAATGCAACCAAACCACGCATAACACCATAATTTACATCGCTATACGATTGGTAAGGGTAGCGCACTGCATCTTGGTCCCAGTGTACAACTTTGCTGACAGCGTAAGTCATGTTGGCACGCACCGTGAAAGAATTATCTTTGTCTATCTTCTGGTTCAGGTAAATGTTACCATCTACACCGCTACTACGCATACGTCCTACGTTTGTGTATGGGTTGGTCACGACGCCCACTTCCGAAGGCATCATCTTTCTTTCCTGGAAGATGTTATCACGGGTATCCTTGAAGATATCTACCGTTCCGCCTATTTTATCATTGAGAAATTGGAAGTCGATACCCAGGTTATATTTCTTGGCTACCTCCCAGTGCAGGTTGTTGGCCCCGATTTGTTTTTCTGTCAATCCATTGGAACCCCAACGACTGCCACCTCCAAAGTTAATCAACGTCAGATATGGGAACCGACGTCCACCACCGATCTGATCGTTACCAACTTCACCATAAGAAGCTCTGATCTTCAGGAAATTGAGCCATCCTGCATGATTCTGCATAAATTCGTACTGAGTCGGAATCCATCCCAAGGCTATTGCAGGGAACAAACCGAATTGTTTACCCGGTTCAAAGTTTTCGGAACCGGTATATCCCACGTTTCCTTCTATCAGATAAGCATCTTTATAAGAATAAGTGGCTCTGGCAGATAATGCCTGGTAACGTTTAGGAATAGATGAGATTTCATCATTTGCTTCGGTCGTTTCGGTGCTTTGCATATAGTAATGTATCAAACCGGTTACACGATGTTCCTGATTGAAAAGTCTTTCATAGGCAAGTTGCGATTCGAAGTAATATCTACGGTCACTGGCCGCACTCTTGGCGAATTGAATGTTGCTGGCTGATACTGTACGTTGTGTCATTAATGAACCGTCATTGTAACGGCCAAAGGCCTTGTATAGGTCCGGCATTTTGGAGCGGACTACGTTGTGTATATTGTTATTGTTATACGAGAACATTCCTCTGGCAGTCAAACCCTTAATCCATTTCCCGAAGTCTTGACGTAAGGTGAAATTGATGTTCATAGTGGTCCGGTTTCCCTTTTTAAATCCGGTATGGTTCAACAATATATATGGTGAGATTTGTTCTCCGTTTTTACCATAAGCAGGAAGCATTCCATTGGAATAACGTAAAGGCACCGTCAGGGGAGTCAGATAGGCTTGTGCGGCCCAGAGTGCGTCATTGTTAGTTCCGAATCCCGGTGCTCTGTCTTCTACAATAGCTCCGTCCATAGCCAATCCCATGATTGTCGATGGAGTTAGGTTCATGTCTACCTTTGCGCGGAAATTATATTTAGCCCATTTGACATTCGTGTTGTATTTGTTAACTTTGTCTTGCTTGAAGATAGCATCTTTGAATGTACCTCCTACACTGACAAAATATCTGGCAACTTTTCCACCACCGGATACATTTAAATAGTGCTGATGATTAATAGTTACATCTTTCAGTATCTCTTTTTGCCAGTTAACGTTTGGATATAAGTCATTGTCCAGTCCTGCTTTAATAATCTCCAGTTCTGTCGGGCTATAAAGAGGGTCCATATTACTTACTACTCGGGCTTCGTTTGCTAAGCTGGCATAATCGTATGCTTCCAGATATTCGGGCATACGGGGGGAATAAGAGAGAGTCATACTGCTTTTCCAGGTTACCTTGGTTCGACCTTCCTGACCGGAACGGGTCGTTACCAAAACAACGCCATTTGCACCACGTACACCATAAACGGCTGTTGCCGAAGCATCTTTCAAGATAGAGAAGCTCTCAATATCCGACGGGTCGAGGTCGTTGAGGTTTCCTTCAATACCGTCAATCAAAACCAGCGCAGACTGGTTGGCACCAAATGTGCTGATACCGCGAATCCAGAACTCAGAAACATCCTGCCCCGGTTCGCCGCTTCGGTCAACGGCTATAATACCGGGAACCACACCTCCCAGCATATTGGCTACGGAAGTTGACGGAGCACTGATGGCAGCCGGATTGACACTGGTGACAGCACCTACCACGCTGACTTTACGTTGTGTTCCCATACCTACAACAACTACTTCGTCCAATGATTCTGAGTCGGGCTCCAGAGATATACGCATCTTCTTATCGGTTTGAGCAACCACTATTTCTTTGCTCTTATATCCCATAAATGAAACAATCAGCGTTGTTTTTGGAGCTAATGATTTCATACTGAAGTTACCATCCATATCTGTTATAGTTCCGGTTTTTTCTTTCCCTTTAACAGATATGTTTGCACCCGGGAGCGGATCACCATGTTCATCTAACACGATTCCGGCAATTTGAATTGGTTCTTGTTGGGCCCATATCCCTTGTGTTGCATTTCCTGCCAATAGCAGAAAGAAACACAGGGTTAATTTAAAATATAGTGTTTTCATTTCTATTCCTTATTAATTATTCAATAGCAAGTTTTCTGATGCAGTGGTTATTTTGATCTGCAATGTAAAGAAATTCATTTTTGTCTAAATAGACACCCCAGGGCTGATTGAATTGGGCTTCCAAAGGGTCTCCATCTTTGTATCCTGCAGCTCCGCTACCTGCTATCGTGGTTACGACGTTCAATTTGGTGTCAACTTTGCGTATTCGGTTATTACCAACATCGGCTATGTATAAGTTCCCTTCTTTATCAATAGCAATTCCACGCGGCTCATTGAATTGTGCTTCTTGTACATCTCCGTCCCGGAAGCCTGCGCCTGCACCGGGGATATATTCATCGATGTCCCCATCTAGGGCTGGCCAACCGTCCGCATCGCGTGTGAGCTTAAAGCGATAAACTGCACTTTTACTATGCAACACACAGTAAACATACTTATCAACCGGATTGTAAGCACATAATCCATTGGAACCTGTATTATAGAGTGTACCGATTCGTTTTGCTTTGTTGGGATTTAAGGTTCTTTTATTCTTATCAAAAGGTTGTGTCCACAATTGCCCTGTATTTTGGCGGTATATCACAAAAGTAGAATCTACGGGGTCGAGAACAACACTATGCATCCATCCTCCGTTGGCTAAAAGCTGTCCCATTTTATCAGCCACCCAGCTCACATTAGCATCGAATAAGAAACAACCGAAGTTGGCATTATCGCATGGACCAAATAGTTGTTTCTTTTCTTTATCAATAAATAAAGGTTGGTCGATTACCATGCCATCTAGTAAAGTGATCGTTTTATTTTGTTCGATGGATGATAAACGCGTTCTTCCATCAGAGTCGAATATGAATACATTGTCATCATTATCTACAGCTACATACCTTGGAGTATTGAATGTGGTCTCGCCGAGAGTTCCGTCTTTATTGCCACCTTCTTTGGCTTTTCCTACTACTGTAGATACGGAAGAAGTTACAATATATTTGAAGGTTTTTTCAGCATTGCTGAGTTCAGCTTCTTTTCCGGCAATCTCCACCCGTACATGGCTTTCCCCTCCGGCTTGCTTGGGCACTTGGGCATAAATAACATCAGGCTTGACACCTAAAACCAATGCCTCCCGCTCATTACCTACTTCATCCTTGAAGTAAACTTTCACTTGGCTTTTGTCTTCTCCGAAATTGGAGCCTTTAACAATGAATTTGGTTCGTATGCCACCGGAATCGGGCATAAACTCTGTAAACTTGACTGGTTGATTAGGATCGAAAGCTGTGCTTTTCTTGTCTTCATTACAACCTACTATTAGTAGCAGGAAGCCGAAAACCATCCAGATTAGATTAAATGATTTACGCATGTTTTTCTATAAGATTTTATTAGTTTGAAAAAAGGTCTTTTAGGCTTTCTATTTAAATAAGGTTTAATAGATTCTAATTGATTTCAATTTGACTTAAGGGCTTTTGGCTTTTTCTCTCATGTGATTAATTGTTTTAAATATTACAGATTCAAAGGTGTAAATGGCTATATATAATTGTGAAGCACACTTTCCGTTCGGTTTTCAGGATACAAACTTAGGGTATTTCAAGGAATCAGGAGCATATGCTTTTATTCATCCATGTATATCTTTTCATTCAAAATTGCTTTTTTTATCATTTGCTTCGCCTTTCTGTTATAATATTGATTATTTTTGTGACACTTAAACTAATATGAATATATAATGAAGCGAACCGTTCGATATACCGTCCTTGTTTTGATTGCTATTATAAATTCTTTAGTTATTACTACTTCTCTCTATGCTGTTCTGCCTTATAATGAACTACATCAGTTGAATATGAGTAATGGCTTGGTAGATAACATCATTACTTGTATCTATCAAGATCAAGATCGTTTTATGTGGTTTGGATCCAGTAATGGGCTGAGTCGATATGACGGGAAGCAGATTCGCAATTTTAGTGTAGACAATGCGAGGATGTATGTTTCCGATATAAAAGAGACTTCTGATGATAAATTGTGGGTAATAACTAATGAGTATTTATATTGTTTTGATCGACGGAAAGAGAAATTTGTTCTTCCGTCTTTTCAGGATGGGAAAAAGGCCATTTCTGTAAGTGCTATGGAAATAACAGGGGATTCACTTTTTTGGATAGTGAAAGGCGGACAATTGCAATGCTTGAAACGACATTATAAATTAGTGAAAGGTGACTTACAAATAGAGATGACTGTCGAAGCAGGCTATCCGTTTTTTTTAGATGAGGGGGAATCTTTTTCGAATTTATGTGCTTCACAAGACGGGCATTTCTTGTATTTGGTTACCGATAAGGGAAATTTGTTGTTCTTTGATAAGATTGCAGGTAAAGTGGTCCGGAAGTTCAAATACTCTATTAATCCTAGCGCTAATGCTACTACTATCATGAGTGAAGGGGAATATATTTGGATTTCTTCTATAGTGGGTGGAGTAACTCGTCTGCATATTCCCACGGGAAAATCTGATTATTATCAGTATAATGAGGATGCCAGGTTGTCTTCTTTATCACATTCAGATGCGTATGGGGTGGTTGCGTTGGATAATGATTCTTACATTGCAGTAACCTGGAATGGATATACTCTGTTAGCTCCTGAAGAAAATGATCCTTCTAAGTTGTCGGCAACGCCTTATACGAATACCTCATTTTTGCAGTACCGGAATGTAGAGACAAGAATGATTTCTGTTTATTATGATAAAGAGGGAATACTATGGATCGGAACTAGAGGAGGAGGGATTGTCTATTTTGACTTTAGACAGCATTCTTATATGCAATATCACAGCAAAAAACATAATGAAATCTCTGCTCAGGTGGCTGACAAAGATGGTCGAATTTGGTTGGGCACTTACCATGAAGGAATTATGCGTAGTGACCAGCCTTATGCTAAATCGCGACCGCTGAACTTTTCTCCTGTGGGCAATCAAAAGGAAGTCCCGGTGTTTTGTGCAACCAAAGATTCATGTTCTAATTTATGGTTTGGAAATGCTTCCGGAAATTTGATTTGTTATGACTGGAGTTCCGATTCTTTCCATATATATCCGCTCAATCATTTAGGGAAAAAGGTAAACTCCTATATAGTGGCCTTAATGATTGACACCCGTTATCGGTTTTGGGTATGCACTTCTGCCGGATTGTACTTATTTGATCGGCAGACAGGTCATTTTGAATTATTCTCATTGCGTGAAGCCTTGAAAGAAGATGCAGAGCCATGGGTCACTGCTATTTGTGAAGATAAACAGCGGAATATCTGGATAGGGACAGCAAAAGGTATTGTACGATTATCACAGGTAAATGTTCGTCCATTAAAGATGGTTCATGGATATGAAGAAAAAGAAAATATAGGAGCTCGTGTAGTTAGTGCTTTACTGACTGGTACTGACGGAACTGTATATGTGGGTTATAAAAATGGATTTGGAATCATTCCTGTGGGCGAAGATAGGATAGCGTCTTTTTATACAGTAAAAGATGGACTTTGTAATGATTGTATAGATTGTATAGTGGAAGATGAGAAGAAGCGTATTTGGTTGGGGAGTATATCCGGTATCTCAAGATATAGCCGACAACAACATATCTTTTACAACTATTATATTTCTAGTAGCAATAAATCTGTGATGTTGTTTAAAAATACTTTATTCTGGGGAAATAACAAGAGCTTAACCTATTTTGAACCGGAGATACTAACATCTGCCACCATTACCAGCAAAACTCTTTTAACCGGATTGGAAGTAGATAATAAGCAAATCAATATAGGTGAGAAGATAAAAGGGCAAGTTGTTTTGAATTCTAATATTGCATCAGTTGACCATTTGGAACTGATTAATGCGAATCGGGATTTTTCTCTTCTTTTTAATAATCTGGCTTTTTCGAAGGATCTGCAAAAATATAGCTATCGGTTATATCCATATCAAAAAGATTGGATTGTTTCTGAAGCGGGTAAGGTCTCGTTTACCAACTTGTCTGCCGGTTATTATATTTTTGAAGTCAAAACATTGTTCCCTAATAATACGGAAGGAGACGTTACTGCATTGCCGATAACGATCCTTCCACATTGGAGTCAGACTATCTGGTTTCGTTTGCTTTTGATTTTCTCGGTTTTATTTTTGGTTGGTTATATTTTCTATAGTTTGTTGCGGCGGCAACGTCGTTTCAAAAAAATGATTCAATTGAAACATGAACTGACGATTGCTAATTTGGAGAGAAACGCAGAGAGGCATATACGGGAAGAACGTGAGAACTTTTTTATGAACGCTGCTCATGAGTTAAGAACTCCTCTTACTTTGATACTTGCTCCTATACATGATATAATGAAGTCCATTACCCCATCGGATAATTGGTTTGATTCATTTAACAGATTGCACAAGAATTGTCTTTCTCTACAGACACTGGTTGATCGTCTGCTATATGTACAGAAGATAGAGGGAGGCATGATAAAACTTCATCTGTCAGAATCGAATATAAAGGAGATTGTTAGCCGTGTGGCTAATCCTTTTCTGCAAATGGCTATGGTCAAGAAGCGGGAATTTTTGGTCCAGGTGGATACAGTGCCTTTGTATTTATGGGTGGATGTGGCGAAAATAGAATCAGCTGTTCAGAATTTGCTATCGAATGCCTTTAAATATACTTCTCAGAATGGACGTATTGAACTGGCTGTGTCAGAGGCGGAAATTGACGGAAGACCTTATTGCCTTGTTACAGTGTCTGATAATGGGGTTGGGATACCTGATGATTTGCAACAGCACGTGTTTGATTCGTTTGTAACAGGGAAACGTATCCCGCAATATTCCACGTCAATAGGTCTTGGATTACATATTGTAAAGCATACGATGGGGTTGCATCATGGATTTGTTACGTTGACCAGTCGTGTTGGAGAAGGCAGCCGATTCGTTCTGCACATTCCGGTGGGACTTTCTCATTTTGCGCCGGGGGAATATGAAATGGTACCTGATCCGGTGAAGGGAGATTTGTTGGAAGAGTGTACGACAGAAGAACGTCCGATGGAAGAAGTAGTAGAAGAAAAGGATGAGACTATGGAAGAGGCCGTTGACAGAGTGAAAAATAATAAGGAATTTTTATTGATCATAGAGGATCACGATGAGATGAGAGAATATTTATGCAGTCTGTTTAAAGAAGATTATAATGTTATTGAGGCTGGAAATGGAGAAGAGGGGGTGGCTATGGCTGATAAATATATACCTAAATTAATCATTTCTGATATAATGATGCCTGTTAAGGATGGGTTTGAATGTAGTCGGGAGATTCGTGAAAATAAGCGGACTTTTCATATACCGATTATCTTTTTAACAGCTAAAGCAGAGGATGCTGACCGGTTGAAAAGTTTACAAATAGGGGTAGATGACTATATAATGAAACCTTTTAATCCGGAGTTATTGAAAGAGAAGGTGAAAGCATTGATAGAACAGCGTGATCTGCTAAGAAAACTTTATGCGAAAACTCTTATGTTGGATGAAGAGGTACTGGAATCTTCAGAAGATGTTCAGGATGTTTTTATGCCTAAAATGCTTCAGATTATAGAAGAAAATTTATCAAACCGGAATTTTACAATAAAAGTGCTGACGGACAAATTGAATATGAGCCAGCCGACCCTTTATCGCAAGGTTAAGCAGAAAACAGGTTTGTCGATTATAGAGGTGATTCATGGAGTACGAATGAGTAAAGCTGCCTCTATAATCATGAGCGGGCGATATAGCAGTCTGACAGAAGTGGCGGAAATGGTAGGGTATGATTCGATGATTTCCTTCCGTAAGCAGTTCGTTGCACAGTTTGGGGTGCTTCCTTCCAAATATATGGAAGAGAAAATGAGGAAATAAGAAGCCGCGTTCCATGTTGGCGGCTTCTGTCTTGTCTGTTTGAATGATTATTGTTAAAAGCGGAAAGAGACATGGGCCATAACGTTTGTGCCCGCTTGCGTAGCGTATCCGGCAGAGTCTATTCTGTGATTCACATCCTTGTCGTAAGAACTGGATGCCCAACCGTTGTTCTCGTATTCTTCGTCGAAGAGGTTGTAGACGGTCACACCCAAAGTTACTTCTTTCACCACCTTTCGGGGTTTGAATGTATAGGCCAGATTCAGGTTGCTCACAAAGTATTTATCCAGAGTCAATGCTTCCACTTCCGCATTTGTCATATATTGCTTGCCGACAAACTGGGATTGAAGAGCTGCTTCGAATCCTTGATAGGTAAAAGCAAAACGGTTGTTCAGCAGGAAATCCGGTGAAAAAGCGATGCGGGTGCTCTTATGAGAAACGCTTACGACGTCCAGTAAGTTCCAGCCATCGTAAATGGGAATGTTTTCTACGAAATTCTTGATACGGTTTTTGCTCCATGTCGCATTGATATCCCATTGGAACCATTTACAGGGCTTGATACCTAGCATCAGTTCGATTCCCATCCGGTAACTGTCCGGAACGTTTTCTGTCAGGGCTTCACCGATATCGTTCAAAGCTCCGGTGAGGACAAGCTGGTCGGTATAATCCATGTAGTAGAAGTTGGCGCCTGCTGTCAGCCAATGATTGGCGAATGTGTATCCGGCTTCATAGTCGAGCAGCTTTTCAGCTTTCGGATAACTGTCGGGATCGCCATCCGTATAATTATTTCTTGTCGGTTCTTTTTGAGCTACGGAGAAAGAAGCGTAGACACGGTGATTGGAGTTGATATTCCAGTTCAGTCCGACTTTCGGGTTGAAAAAGTCGAATTTCTTGTCTACGGCCAGCGGACGCAACGCATTTTTATTCCAGTCGTATTTGTCATTTGCTCCGTCGATGGTGTAGTCGATGTGCCGGTATTGCAGGTCGGCATAGGCACTTAATCCTCCGGTAAGGTCGTAGCTTGCTTTCAGATAGATGTTACCGTCAGTTTTCTTCGATTGGTTGCGGTAGTATTCATGGTCGGGAGATAGTGCGCCGATGTAGTTCTTTACCCAAGTCACTTTCCCGAAGTTATTGCCCCGATATTGATTGATGCCTCCGCCCAAAGATGTCGTTAGTCGGTGGTTGGTATAATTGAGGGAGAAAACACCTCCGCCAAACTTATTATCCATTTTCTTCTGGCGGACCAGATCGCTTTCCGAAATTTCTTTTCCGTCTGTTGTAAAAGGTTTCAGACCGTATTCTACGAAAGATCTGTCTTCTTTATATTCCTCATAGTAGCCGTCACCTTTGGTGTAGTGCAGGGCTACGTTCAGATTCCATGCGGTGGAGAAGGTATGGTTGAAAAGGAGTTGATAATTCTTTTGCAGATAGTTATCCGTCTGGTCGGCATAATAATGTTTTTCATTATCGTCTCCGGTATATTCGCCGCAAGGGTTATACCGTCTTCCGTGTTCTTCCATTTCTGCTTTAGTGGCATATCCCCAGGCATGATACGTCTTTTCTTTTCCTGCGAATGCGATCAGTTTGACAGACGTATTTTCGGCGAAATATCCTCCTTGCAGATAGTAAGAGTTGAGGTCTACTGAAGCCCGGTCGATATATCCGTCCGTACCGATGTTGGAAAGACGGGCGTCAAAAGTCCAGTGGTTGTTCAGCAGTCCGGTTCCTACTTTCACCGTTTCCTTGTGCGTATTGAAAGAACCGTAAGAGCCGTTGAACTCGGCATACGGTTTCATGGACGCACCCTCAGTCTGCATATTGACACTGGCTCCGAAGGCACCGGCGCCGTTGGTCGATGTTCCTGCGCCACGTTGCACTTGCATATCCTTTACGGAAGAAGAGAAGTCGGGCATATTTACCCAGAACAGATTGTGGCTTTCGGCATCGTTCATCGGAATGCCGTTTACAGTGATGTTGATACGCGTGCCGTCAGTGCCTCGTACACGAAGAGTCGTATAGCCGATGCCCGATCCCGCATCCGATGTGGTCAGTGTGGAAGGAGTCATGCTCAGCAGGTAGGGAATATCCTGCCCGAAGTTCACTTTTTTAAGTTCGGCTTTGCCTATATTGGTAAATGCTACGGGAGTTTTTGCTGTAGCACGTGTGGATACTACCTGCACTTCTTGCAGGTTGATTACTTTCAGACTATCCTTTGCACTCGTTTGTGCATGGACAGAGAAGCCTGCGCCCAATAAGGCGACGGCCATCATCATCATTTTTTTCATTTTGCTTATTAATTAGTTCTCTACGCCGGCATTACCCGGATCAGATTCTATGGG
>ENA-ORUO01003131-ORUO01003131.1-human-gut-metagenome-genome-assembly--contig:-NODE-3131-length-11612-cov-1.976205_pt1 | contig 11612 bp, 9 predicted proteins | sample MGYA00242082_ERZ509215 | MGnify/ENA primary metagenome ERZ509215 (study PRJEB26280, sample SAMEA2338829) | human gut metagenome | biome: human gut; feature: human-associated habitat; material: faeces... | reverse complement strand
CATCATCATACACCGGCAGCCGGGAAAATCCGGTGTCGGAGAAAGTCTTAGCGATCTCGGATTTCGTCGCATCGAGCGGAATGCCGATGACGTTAACACGCGGAGTAAAGATCTCTGCGGCCTCCATCTCCATGAAGCCGATTGCATTCTGAATCAGATCGCCTTCCTGGTCGTCGATGTCGCCCTCCTGGGTCGCCTCCTCGACGATGGTCATCAGTTCCTCATCGGTGATGCCGTGGTTTTCCGAGGATTTGAAGATGCGGGAGAGCAGCTTCTTCCACTGGGAAAAGAGAAACGTCACCGGGGTCAGCATGATCATCAGAATGTGGAGAAACGGTGCGGAAAATTTGGCGATCGTCTCCGGGGATTCTTTTGCAATGCTTTTCGGGGAAACTTCGCCGAAGATCAGGACCACGATAGTGGTTATGATCGTGGAAACCGTCGCACCGGAGTCGCCGCCGAGAAGCTTGATAAAAAGCACCGTGGCAAGGGAGCTGAGTCCGATGTTGACGATGTTGTTGCCGACGAGAATCGTGGAGAGCAGCTTGTCAAAGTTCTCCAGCAGCTTTAACACCAGTTCCGCCCGCTTGTCGCCTTTTTCTGCCATATTTTTCATGCGGATGCGGTTCAGCGAGGTGAAAGAAGTCTCCGTCGCCGAAAAGTAGGCTGAGAGCATGACGCAGATAAGAATGATGATGAGTGACACAATGTCGCTGTTCATTTGTTTTTCCTTTCTTAGGAAACCGGGACACGATGCAAAAAATGTACAAAAAGACATAACCTATCTTGAATCTGGCGGAATCAAAGATAGATTATGTCTCCGTTTATCAAATGATGAAAATAAAGCATCGTCGAGGCATACTGCCTGAGTCGTCCATGTTTCTGTAATCCTTTCATTGATCAGTAATCCCCTTTATTGTACGGTATGTGGGAATAATTGTCAATAAGGCATGCGAAAATCACAGGAAATACGAAACCGCATTGTTGTAGCTGATATTTTCCACCATCTCTTTCAGAAACTCCAGGTTCGCCGGGTACTCCCCGTTTTCCACCCAGTTTCCGATTTGATTGCAGAGAATCCGGCGGAAATATTCGTGGCGCGGGAAAGAGAGGAAGCTGCGGGAGTCGGTCAGCATGCCGATGAAGGTGGAGAGCATGCCGATGCTGGAAAGCGTCGCAAGCTGGGATTCCATGCCGTATTTGTGATCGTTGAACCACCATGCGGTACCGAACTGCACTTTCGAGCGGATGCCAGGCGCAGCAAAGTTTCCAGCCATGCTTGCAAGCATCGGGTTGTCGCCCGGGTTCAGAGAGTAGAGCACAGTTTTCGGCAGTGCGTCGTCCTCGTCCATATCGTTTAAGAAAGCGCCGAGCATCGGGGCAAAGGCGAAATCGTTCATGCTGTCAAAGCCGGTATCGGCACCGAGCGCACGGAACATCCGCTTCGAGTTGTTGCGGAGTGCTTTGATATGAAGCTGCATGGCGATATTGTGCTTATGATACAGCCGTCCGAGGTTCGTCAGAAGGAAACCCTTGTACATGCCGAGCTCTTTTTCGGGGAGAACACCGCCGTTCATGCGCTTCTCAAATACATCATTCGCCTCAGCAGCCGTGCATGGCACATAGAAGCAGCCCTCAAGGCTGTGGTCGCTGACAACGCAGCCGGCGGAGAGGAAGAAGTCGAGGCGGCAGGAGAGGGCATGCACCATATCCTCCGCGGATGCAATCGTCCTGCCGGCGGCAGCGGCAAGCTTTTCCACATATTCCGGGAAATCCGGCTTCTCGAGATGAACGGCGCGGTCCGGGCGGAAGGACGGCAGAACGCGGCAGGCAAAGTCTTCCTTCTGTAATGCCAGATGGCAGTGCAGATCATCTGCAGGATCGTCGGTGGTGCACAGATGCGACACATGCTGGTCCAGAATCAGATTGCGCACGGTAAACTCCTTCGTCTGCAGTTTTGCATTCGCCTCATCCCAGATCTCCTTCGCTGCTGCGCGGGAGAGCGGTGTCGTGATGCCGAAGTACCGCTGCAGCTCCAGATGTGTCCAGTGGTATAAAGGATTGCCGATCGCGTTCTCAATCGTCTCGGCAAACGCCAGATATTTGTCGTAATCATCGGCGTTTCCGGTGATCAGATCTTCCGAAAAGCCCATCGCACGCATGGCACGCCATTTATAATGATCCCCGCCGAGCCAGACGCGTGTCAGATTCTCCATCTGGCGGTCTTCGAGAATCTCCTGTGGATTCAGATGGTTGTGATAGTCAAAAATGGGCATTTTTTCAGCCGCCTCGTGGTACAGTGTTTTCGCCGTATCGGTCTGCAGCAGAAAGTCAGCGTCCATAAAAGGTTTCATATGGAAATACCTCCCCTTTAGAATTGAGCGGTCAGAGCAGCAAGCGTATCTGCCACAGCGCCAGGTCCCTGAAGCATCGAGACAAAAGCATTCAGCACACGGTCAGAAAGTCCGGCAGAAATCAGATCCACACCGAAAATCGAAGCATCGGTGAGCAGCGGAGCCAGCGTTTTGGAAAGCGCCTCACGGTCAGCCGGTGCGCCGAGTTTCAGATCCTGCACATACGGGCGGACCGTGGCAAGCAGCGGATCCGGGCTCAGATCAAATGCATCGCCGTTGTCATCCACGCCCATCAGATACCGCAGCCACCCAGCAAATACAGCCGGAATTGCCTGAAGATCCGAGAGTGACAGCTCCGGAGAAGCAAGATACGATTTGATCGTCTCACCGAACCGGATCGACAGCTTCTGTGACGTGTCGGTCGCAATTCGCTGCGGCGTATCCGGCATAAACGGATTCGGGATGCGGATGTTCAGCACTTCATCGATAAACTGCTTCGGAGAGAGAATGCCGGGATCGGTGACAACCGGAAGTCCTTCGATATATCCGATGCGCTCCACGAGCTTTTTCAGTACCGGATTTTTCATCTCCTCACTGATCAGTTCATAGTCCAGCAGGCAGCCGAACACAGCGAGTGCGGTGTGCAGCGGGTTCAGGCAGGTGCAGACCTTCATGCGCTCTGTTTTGTTGACAGTTTCCCGGTCGGTAAAGATCCATCCGCTCTTTTCCATCGGCGGCCGTCCGTTCGGGAAATGATCTTCGACTACGAGGTACTGGCATTCCTCTGCATTGACGAACGGAGCAACGTAGGTGTGGCGGGAGGTGACGATCGGCTGTGCATCGGCGAGGCCGTTCTCCTCGAGTATCTTTTCGATGGAACCATCCGGCCGCGGGGTGATCTTGTCGATCATGGTCCACGGGAAGCTGACTTTTTCCGGGTTCTGCAGATAGGAGAGGAAGCCTGGCTGTACCAGCTTGTTTTCTTCCCATGCAGAAGCGTAGGCTGTCAGGGCAAGGGAAAGTTTTTCGCCATTGTGGGAGCAGTTGTCGGTGCTGACCATCGCAACCGGTTTTTCGCCTGCAAGAAATCTTTCATATAAAAGAGAAGCAACTTTTCCCATATAGCTGGTCACAGAAGACGGTCCGGCAGCAAAATCGGCAGCAACAGACGGCAGCAGTTCGCTCGCACCGTTTTTCAGGGAATATCCCTTTTCGGTGATCGTAAACGTCGCCATCTGCAGGGAATCCTTGGTAAAAATTTCTTTTAACCGGGCAAAATCCGGAGAATCCGCCGTATCGGCAGCCAGCGATTCTGCGATGCTTCCAACAATGGTTTTCTCGACAGAACCATCGGCTTTTAAGGTCACCAGAATGCTTAAATTATCGTGCGGCTGGTACATATCACGGATGATTTCTGTATCGAAGCCCTCCGCAACGATGACACCGCGGTCAAAGGTACCGTTGTTCAGCAGTTCCTGTGCTGTATTTGCCTGGAAGGCACGGAAAATATTTCCGGCTCCGAAATGCACCCAGCACGGAGATTCTTTCGTGCGGGTGATCATTGCTTCGCGGTCATATGATGGAAGCGCATAGCCTGCGGCTTCCCACGCTTTTTGATCTGCCAGTCCGGCAGCTGTTAAGTTAAGAGACATCAGTAAAAAACTCCTTTAAATTCCACGTTTGTGACTCTTGTCAATAGCTTCCCAGAGTCCGTTTAAATAAGTCGCGCCGAGTGCGCGGTCATACAGTCCATAGCCCGGCATTGCCTTCTCGCCCCAGATCATTCTTCCGTGATCTGGACGGATAATTCCATCAAATCCAGTATCGTACAGTGCCTTCATGATTTCATACATATCGAAGCTGCCGTCAGAGGAAAGGTGTGCGGCCTCCTCGAAATCCTGCTGGCTGTGGAATTTCAGATTGCGGACGTGAGCGAAGTGGATGCGGCCCTTTAAGGAACGGATCATATCCGGAAGATCGTTCTCCAGGTTCGTTCCGTAGGAGCCCGAGCAGAAGGTCACGCCGTTGTGCGGGTCATCGACCATCTTCATCATGCGCAGAATGTTTTCTTTATTAATGATGATTCTCGGAAGACCGAAGACACTCCATGCCGGGTCGTCCGGGTGAATGGCCATTTTGATGTCGTACTCGTTGCAGACCGGCATGATGCGTTCGAGGAAGTATTTGAGGTTGGCAAACAGTTTCTCATCATCCACATCGCGGTAAGCGTCAAAGAGCTCTTTCACTTTTGCCATGCGCTCCGGCTCCCAGCCAGGAAGAATTGCGCCGTTTGCATCACCTGCGATAGATTCAAACATTTTTTCCGGAACAAGTGCGTCTACGGCGGACTGTTTGTAGGCAAGTACGGTCGAGCCGTCCGGACGGACGCGTGCGAGTTCTGTTCTGGTCCAGTCGAAGACCGGCATGAAGTTATAGCAGACAAGGTGAATATCTTCCTTGCCGAGGTGCTTTAACGTTTCAATATAATTATCGATGTACTGCTCACGGTCCGGGCTGCCGATTTTGATGGCGTCGTGGATGTTGACGCTCTCGATGCCGGAGATGTGAAGTCCAGAGGCCTCAACCTCTTCTTTTAACGCGTGAATCGCTTCGCGTGTCCACACCTCGCCCGGGGTAGTGTCGTACAGGGTTGTGATGACTCCGGTTACACCCGGAATCTGGCGGATCTGCTCTAAGGTAACGGTATCAAATTTGGAACCATACCAGCGAAATGTCATTTCCATAAGAAAAACTCTCCTTTATTTTGTAATGTACTCTCGGAATCTTTCTGCACTTGCCTTTGCGGCTGATTTTCCGCCAGCTGCACCCGAATTTCATCAACGTACGCACCGCGTACGCCTCAGAAATTTGGGCACAACTGACAAAAAATCATCTCACAAAAACAAGCACAGAAAGATTCCGAGAGTACATTGTATTTTGCAAGTGGTGTTCTTTGCTTTTTATTGTATCGTTTCCAAAGAAAAAAGCCATGGCAAGAATTGTTGAGCACATTGCAAAAGTTGCGGCGGTTGGCCGGGAAAAAGCAAAATCAGCCTACAAGTGTGATAAGTAATATCTTTCTGGTATGACTAACCAATAGGAAAAACCTATAAGCGATTCATCGAAATAACAATTACCAAAAGGCGCTTTAGGGGTTGCACATAGAAAAAATATGCATTATAATATGCCATGTAATCGAGAAACACATTAAACATATCGACTTAGTAGGAAAATGGAACAGCAAATGAAAAAAACAAACAACAGACGAATGCAGGAGAACAGAATGATGGAGATGTGTTGTTGCTGTTGCTGCAGCTCCAATCAGAATAAAGAAAAATAAGAAACATTCGCAGGCAGAAAAAAGCATAGCAGAAATTGCATGTGCGGGCAGGCCGGAACGAATGCCTGCTATTTTTTTAACCTTTTTTAAAAGAAATGCGAATAAACAACATAAGAATAGACAATAAACAGACATAGAAAACGGAGGACAAAAACATGAGCGGATGCGGATGCAGCTTCACCCCGGTTGAAAATAAAGAAACCGAAGAAATCAAATACACCGATGCACTGGCAGAACAGTTTGCAGCAGAAGTCGGAGTAGACCCAAGACCAAATGAAACCCTTGTAGAGATCGATGAGCGCGGCGCTTTCATCCGTCAGCCAAATGCATTTATCCAGCCATTCGGCGATAAAGAAGGCGACCTGAAAGCAGAAGCAAACCGCTTCGGGATCTACTGGGCAACCGGATGCAACTGGTCCAACCGTCCGATCATCGTGCGGGAGCTTTTAGGACTGCAGGATGTGATCTCGGAGACGAGAGTTTCTCCATCCGGCGAGACAAACCGTTACGGACATGCATTCGGACAGTATCCGGATTTCAAGGATCCGGCGACAGGCGCTTACTTCTTAAGTGAGTTCTATAAAAGAGCAAACCCGGACTTCAAAGGAAGAGCAACGACACCGACCCTGGTGGATGTCAAAGAGAAAAAGGCTGTGAACAACGATTATCACCGCCTGACGAACTACCTCGAAGTGCAGTTCCGTCCATTCCAGCCAAAAGATGCGCCGGACCTGTACCCGAAAAAATTCCGGAAAGAGATCGATGAGTTTAACGACTGGCTCTTCCCGCATGTCAACAACGGCCATTACCGCATGGCATTCTGCCAGTCACCGGAAGCATACGATGAGGCATACGAAGATTTCTATGAATCCCTCGATAAGCTGGACAAACGGCTGGAGACGAACCGTTTCCTGTTCGGCGACTACATCACCGACAGCGATGTCCGTGCTTACGTCACTCTGATCCGTTGGGATGTCAGCTACTTCCACAACGTAGGACCGGTGAAGAAACCGATTCGTGATTACAAAAATATCTGGGGCTACTTAAAAGAGCTGTATGCGATCCCGGCCTTCCGTCACGGAAGCGATCCGCAGGTGCTGGCACTTTCGAGACCTGGAAAGAAATTAGGCGAGGTTCTCTTCCGCGGATACAACGAACGAATCCTTGCAAAAGTAGATTTCGAGAAGCTGATGGCAGACGATGGATCGAGAAGAACACTCAGCAAAACACCGGACGAAGTATTCATTCGCCATCCGGAGGGAGAGACCTACGAGGATTACGCAGGAGAAATCTCAAAAACCATCTGGAACAGCCCGAAATGGGAAGACAGAAACCCGAAGAACGGCGTACTTTCCGTGGATGCATCGATTAATCCGCTGAAAGGACTTTTATAAGAAAAACAGAAGAATCCGGGGCACCTTGGTGGAACACTCTCAGGCAGCCGGGGCGCGGCCGGAACAGAAAAAAACGAGGAAATGAGGAGGATTTTATTATGAAAAAGACAAAGAAATTCTGGGCAGTATTGGCAGCGGCGGGCCTTTTGGCAGCAAGCTTTGCAGGATGCGGAAGCAATGCATCAGCAAGTGCAGGAAGCAGCAGCGGTTCCGCAGCATCATCTTCCGCAGACGGCAGCTCCGCATCGGATTCCGGTGAGAAAAAAGTGATCAAAGCTGTAACAAGCGGCACACTGGCACCGTACTTTTACGTAAATGATGACAACGAGCTGACCGGTGTCGATATCGATATCGTAAAAGAAGTGTTCAACCGCCTTCCGCAGTATGAACTGAAAATTGAGCAGGCAGATGCACTGCAGGGTGTGCTGAGCGGTCAGTACGACATCGCAGTCAACAACTATGGATATACCGATGAGAGAGCAGAATCCTACTACTTCTCTTTACCATATAAAACCAGCTTCAACGAATACATTCAGAGAACCGGCGATGAGCCGCTGACTTCTCTTACCGATCTGGCAGACCGCGGATACAAAATTGAGCTGAGTGCAGGAAGCCTTACCGCAAATGCACTGGAAAAATGGAATACAGACAACCCGGATCACCAGATCAATATCGTATACTCCAATGCAAACTTCCAGGTCCGCTACCAGCACATCGTAGATGGAACCGCTGATGTGGCAATCGACGACGGACCGATCATCGACAACCTGCTTCCGCAGTTCGGACTGGAAGGTCAGCTGGAAGCAAACGAGATCGACGAGGAGACCGAAGATTTCCTGTTCCCGCAGAACAATACCTACTTCCTGTTTGGAAAGGACGAAGAGGGCGCAGCACTCCGCGAGGATGTTGACAAAGCCTTAAAAGAGATGAAAGAAGACGGAACTCTTTCCAAGATCACAACCGAGTATCTCGGCGTGGACACCAGCCCGGACGAGAAATACTTTGATGAGACACCAAACTAGAATATCGTTTTCGAAATAAGAACAGAAGAGATTACAAAACAGACGGGAAGCGGATCGAGAACATCCGTTTCCCGATTCTAAAAGGAGCGAAAAACATGGCAGAAATTTACCGGGTAGAAAAGGGAAGCGAAGAGTGGAAATACAAAGCATATGATTACGTCAGAACCGATGCGTTCTGCTGCGGACAGAACATTCCGATTGAACTGGAATTCGGACAGGACGAGAGCAAAGATGATCTGCAGGCGATTCTGCTGACAGAAGATCACAAGCCGGTAGCCGGCTGCCGCATCGCATTCCCGGCGGAAAAGACAGGAAAAATCGAGCGTGTCTGTGTTGTCAGAGAAAAACAGAAAAGCGGATACGGCCGCGTGCTGATCGAAGCCGCTGAGAAATGGCTGAAAGAATACGATGTCGATCACATCGTCATCACGAGCCAGGACCGCGCCGCAGGCTTTTATGAGAAATTAGGCTACAAACTGAATCCGGACGCTGACCTGTCGGTATACGACCACCATGCACCGAAGAAAGACGAAGAGCCGAAAAAGCCGAAGAAAAATCTTGGCTTTACCTGTGTACTGGTAGAAAAATACGTGTAAGAGAGGACAAAAATCATGGGAAAATTATTTGACGTTTCACTGGTATTTTCATCCATACCAGAATTGCTGACAAAGCTGCCGATTACGCTGGAACTGGCCGTGGTTTCTATGCTGATCGGACTGGGACTGGGACTTGTGATGGCGATCATCAAAATGAAAAAAATCAGAGTGCTGACGCAGATTACGAATCTTCTGATTTCACTGCTCCGCGGCACGCCGGTCATCGTACAGCTGTACGTTGCGTTCTTTGGTATTCCCATGATGTTCAAGGCAATCAACCAGCAGTTCGGAACGAATCTGGCGGTTGCCAATATTTCCGGTTTCGTCTATGCGATGATCGCTCTGGGACTGAACCAGTCGGGCTTTATGGCTGAGATTATCCGTTCGGCTTTGCAGTCCGTTGACCCGGGCCAGATCGAAGCAGCACATGCACTCGGCATGACGTATCCGCAGACACTGCGCCGCATCATTCTGCCGGAGGCCTTTGAGGTTGCGCTTCCGACCCTTGGAAACTCTTTTATCAGTATCATCAAAGGAACGTCTCTTGCCTTTACCTGCGCCGTTGTCGAGATTACCGCACAGGGCCAGATTATTGGAGGAAGAACGTATCGCTACTTTGAAGTTTACGTTTCACTGGCCATCATTTACTGGCTGGTAACGCTGGTGATCGAGCAGATTATCCGCGTAATTGAAAATAAAATCCGGATTCCGGACCAGGTAGAGCTGGCGTCCGCAAACGGGGAGGGTAAGAAAAATGATAAAAATTGATCATTTATCAAAAAAATATAACGACAATGTGGTGCTCGACGACATCAGCCTCGAGATCAGACAGGGCGATGTTGTGGGAATCATCGGTCCTTCCGGAACCGGAAAATCAACGCTTCTGCGCTGCGTCAACCGCCTTGAGACACCGGAGAAGGGAACGGTGACGATCGGGGACAAGGTGATCGGCCTTTCCGAGCGGAAACCGAAAGAGCTTCTGTATTTAAGACAGAACACAGGAATGGTGTTCCAGCGGTTCAATCTGTTTGAGAAGAAAACCGCACTGGAAAATGTGATGGAAGGCCTGATTGTTGTCAAGAAGATGAAAAAAGACGAGGCCAGAGCCATTGCATTAGAAGAACTGAAACTGGTCGGCATGGAGAAATGGGCAAACCACTATCCGAAACATATGTCCGGCGGACAGCAGCAGAGGGTGGCGCTCGCAAGAGCCCTCGCCATGAAACCGCAGATTCTGCTGCTGGACGAGCCGACCTCAGCCCTTGACCCGGAGCTGGTTGGAGAGGTTCTGGATGTTATTAAAAAAGTTGCGGTACAGGGATATACAATGCTTCTGGTTTCCCATGAGATGAACTTTATCCGCCATGTGTCGAACCGTGTGATCTTCCTTGATAAAGGACACGTAGTAGAAGACGGAACACCGAAAGAAGTATTCGAGCATCCGCAGAATCAGAGAACACAGGAGTTCTTCAGCAAGATGCATATTATGGCGCAGCCTGAGTATGTTATTTAAATTGCGGACACAGCCAAAGAGCAGGAGAAAAGATTATGATAGATGAGAAAAGAATTGCTGATTTTTTTGCGGAGCTGGTATCCATCGATTCGCCGTCCTTGGAGGAGCGCGAGATGGCGGACACTCTGAAAGCAAAATTCGCCGAAATCGGAGTGAATTTTACAGAAGATCATACACAGGAGCAGACCGGTTCGAATGCGGGCAATCTGTTTGCACGTATCCCGGGCAGTATTGACGGTGCGCCGGTTCTCTTTGCCGCCCACATGGACACGGTGGAGCCCGCAAAAGGGAAAAAGGCTGTTTTCCATGATGACGGAACCGTAACGAGCGACGGCACGACAGTTCTTGGCGCCGACGACCTCGCCGGTGTGACAGTCATCTATGAAGCTGTCCGCCACCTCATCGAGACCAAAACACCGCACCGCCCGATATATGAAGCTGTGCGCCACATCACTGAGGCAGGAGCGCCGCACAGCCCGATCGAAATCCTGATTTCAACCGGTGAGGAGCTGTACTGCAAAGGTGCGAATGCCTTCGATTACAGCCAGGTGCAGGCAAAAGAAGCGTACGTTCTGGACCTGAGCGGAGCAATCGGCGCGGCAGCCTATGCAGCTCCGACCCTTGTATCTTTTAAAGCAGAAATCCAGGGAAAAGCCGCCCATGCAGGTTTTCACCCGGAGGACGGCATCAACAGCATCCAGGCGGCTGCACGTGCAGTCGCACAGCTTCCGCAGGGCCACGTGGCAGAGAGCACCACAGCCAACATCGGAAAAATCGGCGGCGGTTCCGGCACCAATATCGTTTCGGAGAGCTGCCTTGTCGAAGGCGAAATCCGCAGCCTGAACCACGAGACGGCGATGGAACTTCTGGCGACATATCAGAAAACCTTCCAGCAGGAGGCAGACGCCATCGGTGCCAAACTTGTCTGGGAAGAAAAGCTGAACATTCATGCCTATGAGACACCGCTGACGGGCGTGGCCGCAAAACACTATGAGAGCGCCGTTGCCAAAGAGGGTCTGACCGCCGCATTCGAAAAAACCTTCGGCGGCAGCGACAACAACGTCTTCGCCCAGCACGGCATCGAGGGCCTCGTCATCGCAACATCGATGAACCAGGTACATAGCTGTGGCGAGTACACGAAAATCCCGGAGATTGCCCAGGTAGCACGGATTGTGGCGAATCTTGCAGCACTGCAGGAAGACTGAGACGATCCCGGATGAAAAAACAGAATACAAAAATCCCCAAAGCCCACCGGCAAATGTGAAAACAAAAACCGGCGGGCTTTTCCTGTTTCCGGCACGGCTTGCCACGCAGAGAAAAATAGTCTATAATAGGGAAAAGCTTCCGGTACATGCCGGAATTTAACACCAGTAGACAAGAAGTCCCCCGCTTC
>ENA-ORUO01003118-ORUO01003118.1-human-gut-metagenome-genome-assembly--contig:-NODE-3118-length-11686-cov-3.369788_pt1 | contig 11686 bp, 10 predicted proteins | sample MGYA00242082_ERZ509215 | MGnify/ENA primary metagenome ERZ509215 (study PRJEB26280, sample SAMEA2338829) | human gut metagenome | biome: human gut; feature: human-associated habitat; material: faeces... | reverse complement strand
AAAAATAAAGGGTTGTCCCCAGGGTGTGAAGACACCTTTATTTTTTTGTTTCTTCTATATAAATGTACTACGTTGGTGGGTTCAATTTCTTGATGATGATATCAAGATTGCTTTTAAGGTTTTCGTCTGTTTCAAGCATTTTTCCAATTTTATCATGACCGTGTATAACAGTAGTATGGTCACGGTTACCCATAATTTTTCCGATATTTTGGAGAGAATAGTCGGTATATTTACGGGAAAGATACATACAAATCTGTCGTGGATTAGCGATTTCTTTATTTTTCTTCTTAGAAATGATGTCAGAAACAGAAATATTATAGTGTTCGGCAACGACATCCATAATCAACTGTGGAGTTACCTCTTTTTGACATTCAATCGTATCTTTTAAAGCATTTTCCGCTAATTCTAAGGTAACTGGCTTCTTTTCGAGGTTGGCGAAAACATAAATTTTGTTTAAAGCTCCCTCTAATTCACGAATATTGGAATTTATATTTGTAGCAACGTACTGCATAACCTCCTGATTAATATCAAGATGTTCTAATTCAGCACGTTTTTTCAAAATTGCCATCTTAGTTTCGTAGTCTGGCGGTTGAATATCCGCAGTAATTCCCCATTCAAAGCGGGATCTAAGACGTTCTTCTAATGTTGCAATTTCTCGTGGATGTTTATCGGAAGAAATTACAATCTGTTTTTTTGCTTCGTGAAGTTCATTAAAAGTATGGAAAAATTCTTCCTGAGTACTTTCTTTTCCTATTATAAACTGGATATCATCAATTAAGAGGACATCAATATTACGGTATTTGTCACGAAATTCCTTATTTTTGTCGTGTTTTAAGGAATCGATCAGTTCATTTGTAAATTTTTCAGAAGTTACATATAAAACACGTAAATATGGGCGATTATTAATGATATGGTGTGCAATGGAATGCATCAAATGTGTCTTTCCAAGTCCGGCTCCTCCATATAAAAAGAGGGGATTGTATGCACCACCAGGTGATTCGGCGACTGCAACGGAAACAGCATGAGCCATTTTGTTTGTCGGGCCGACTACAAATGTATCAAATGTATATCTCGGATTTAAATTACCAATATATTCTGCAGGAACGCTGACTTTTTTCGGTTCTGATTTCGGGGCTGCAGAATTGGAGTCGGTAAAAAGAATTTTAAATTGCTTTCCAGTAACCTGCTCAATTGCCATAGAGAGGTAAATGTCGTAATATTTGTGTTTTATAAATTCAATTCCTCGTGGTCCACGTACCATAAAAAAAGTAATACTGTCATCTGTAATTGTCTGAATAATTAGTGGTTGTATCCAAGTGTTAACGGCAACTTCGGATATTTCATGTTCTTTTACGAGAATATTCAGAATTTCTTGCCATTTTGACTCAATTAATTCTTTCATTGTTAGCTCCATTCTGGTTTAATATGTTGAACTGTTTTAGTAAAAATATCGAGATTAAAAAACAGCTCGGCTTTTAGTATAAGTGTATAACAGAACCGAAGTTTTTTCAATATACGAATGGTGAGAAAATGTGGATAACTTATTGTGGATAACTGAGAAAAATGCTGTTTTTTCAGAGAAAAAAATGAAAAATAACACATTGTGGATAACTTAAACGAAATTATACACATCAAAAATTGCAGATTAACAGTAGCTCTCGACGAATTTTTGCGGCAGAGTTGTGAATATTTCAATAGTTATGCACAAGTTATGCACATTTTGTGGATAACTCGTGCATAACTTCTGATTTGGATGTGCAAAAAATTAAAATTAAAGATTTAATAAGAAAAAACGCAGGAATTGCTTGACTTAGAGCACTTTTTTCAATATAATAGGAGTGATGTTTTTCAACAAGACAGGTATAATATTCGTTTAAGGAGGTGGCTTTCGCATGAAGATGACATTTCAGCCAAAGAAAAGACAGAGATCTAAAGTTCATGGTTTTAGAAAAAGAATGAGTACTGCTAACGGCAGAAAAGTATTAGCTAGAAGAAGAGCAAAAGGAAGAAATAAATTATCAGCTTAGGTCGCAGTGATGTGACCTTTTCTTTTCTCATTGATTTTTTGGAAAGTTGAGAAAGTTAAGTGAGTGAATTTAAGTCTTTAAGAAAGAATTGGGAGTTCCAGGCGGTATATCGTAATGGTAAGTCTAAGGCGAACCGCTGTTTTGTAATGATAATAAAGAAGAATGACACTTCTTCTAACCGCGTGGGAATTTCCGTAAGTAAAAAAGTAGGAAATAGTATTGTCCGCCACAGAGTAACCAGAGTAATCAGAGAGGTTATGCGTCTCCACTGGGGAGAAATCAAGAGTGGCTATGACATTGTAATTGTGGCACGCCCGTCAGCGAAAGATTCTGACTATGGGAAATTTGAAAGTGCCATTTTTCATTTGTTGAATTTACATCATTTATTGAAAGACGACGATTTGGAATGAAAATTATTTTGATTAAAATAATAAGATTTTATCAGAAATATCTGTCAGCTCTCAAAGGAAGAGCGACCTGTATATATACACCGACCTGCTCGCAGTATGCGATAGAGGCAATTGAGAAGCATGGTGTATTAAAGGGGGGATTGTTAGCAGCGTGGCGGATTCTGCGTTGTAATCCTTTTTCGAAAGGCGGATATGATCCGGTTCCATAGTTAAGGAGGAAAAGTATGTTATTGACGCAGTCTACCACTCCGATTATCGGATGGATTGCTACCTTACTTGGGTATGTCATGGAATTCATTTTCTATTGTCTGAATTTCATCGGCATTCAGAACATTGGATTATGTATCATCATATTTACCATTATTGTTCGATTATTAATGCTGCCTCTGACTATTAAGCAACAGAAGTTTGCTAAGATCAGTCAGGTAATGCAGCCTGAAATCAATAAGATTCAGAGAAAGTACCGTAATAAGACAGATCAGGCTTCTATGATGAAGCAGAATGAAGAGATTCAGAAAGTTTACGAAAAATATGGCACAAACCCAACGGGTGGATGTCTTCAGTTAGTAGTTCAGATGCCTATTTTCCTTGCATTATATCAGGTTATCCGTAAGATTCCTGCATATATCCCACAGGTTAAGGCTGTCTACATGCAGGTTGTAACTGCAATCGCAGGACAGGCAGGCGCAATTGATGCGATTAATAAGATTGGTAAGGGATTAAAGTCTTCTTACGTTACAAGTCTTGCATCAGATGCAACAAAGAATCAGATTATTGATACACTGAATTACTTTAATGCAGATGCATGGCATAAACTTGCCAAAGCGATTCCATCAGCATCAGATGTAATTAACACTTCATCTACTCATATTATTGGAATGAATGATTTCTTTGCAGGAATCAATGTATCTCAGACACCAGGATTTCATCCTTCTATTTATTGGCTGATTCCTATTCTAGCTGCATTATTCCAGTATTTATCTGCAAAGACAATGAAACAGCCTGAGCTGGATGGTAATAATCCAGCAGCAGGAATGACAAAGAGCATGACAGTCATGATGCCTCTTATGTCTTTATATTTCTGTTTAGTTACTCCGGCAGGTCTTGGTATTTACTGGGTAACAAGTGCATTATTCCAGTGTTTACAGCAGGTTATCATTAATAAATATATGGATAACGCAGATATCGATGCTCTTGTTGCAAAGAACAAAGAAAAAGCTGCAAAGAAGAAAGCAAAAGGACAGAAAACATTTATGGAAAGACTCATGGATACCTCTGCTAAGGCAGATGCCGCAAAAGAGGAGATTGAGAATCCTTCCGCAAGAAAGACAATTAAGCAAATTGCTTCCATTAATACAAAGAAAATCGCTGGACCAGAAGGAACAGGTGCAGAAGATTATGCCAATCTTGATTCTGTTGATATCAGCAAGCTTGGAGAAATTGGTAAAAAGGCTTATCTGGTATCTCAGTATGAGAAGGAACATGGACATACCAGGGGAGGTAAGAAGTAGTGGAAGTTAAAGAATTTAAAGCAAAAACTGTAGATGAGGCAATTACCGCAGCTACTCTTGAGCTTGGAATCAGCAGTGATAAGTTACAGTATGAAGTAGTTGATGAGGGAAGCAAAGGTTTCCTCGGAATCTTTAATAGCAAACCTGCAGTAATTAAGGTAATATTAAAGAAGTCTTTATTAGAAAGAACACAGGAATTCTGCGACGAATTATTTGCTGCCATGAAAGTGGAAACTACAGTAAATATTGATTTTAGAGAAGAAGATAATGTAATGAATATTGATTTATCTGGTTCCGATATGGGTATCCTTATTGGAAAGAGAGGACAGACTCTTGACGCATTACAGTATCTTATCAGCCTTTATGTGAATCGTGAGAGCGATGCATATATCCGCGTAAAACTTGACACAGAGAATTACCGCGAGAGAAGAAAGGCAACACTTGAAAAATTAGCTAAAAAAATAGCATATACGGTAAAGAGAACGAAAAAACCTGTTGCTTTAGAGCCAATGAATCCGTATGAAAGACGTGTGATTCATTCTGCACTTCAGAATGACAGATATGTCTGTACGAAGAGTGAAGGTGAGGAACCGTATAGAAAAGTTGTTATTATGTTAAAGAGAGACAGATAACATAAGTATGAGATTAGGGATGTTTAAAGATTCTTGCGGGAATTTTTAAACATTCCTATTTTTATAGCATTTTAACTTGATTTTAGAGTTAAAATTTGAATAAATGGAGAGTGTGATAGGAATGATAAATGAATTTGATACAATTGCCGCGATTGCTACCGCAGTATCCAACGCAGGAATTGGAATTATAAGAATCAGCGGCAGCGAAGCAATGGAGATTTTGGTGAAGATTTTTGAGCCATATAATAAAAAAGCGGATGTTTATCAGCTGGAAAATCACCGTATTTATTATGGTAATATTAAAGACGGCGAGGAAATTGTGGATGAATGTATTGTCCTTATTATGAAAGGCCCACACAGTTATACAAAAGAAGATGTTGTGGAAATCGACTGCCACGGCGGAGTAACAGTTGTGTATAAAGTGCTGAATCTGGTACTGAAAAATGGTGCGAGAGCGGCAGAGCCGGGAGAATTTACAAAAAGAGCTTTTCTGAATGGGCGAATTGACCTGTCTCAGGCAGAGGCTGTTATGGATTTAATTGATTCTAAAAATGAGATGGCAAGAAAAAATTCTATGACGCAGTTAAAGGGAGGATTATCCGACAAAATAAAACAGTTAAGAGAAGAGATTATTTACCAGATTGCATTTATAGAATCGGCCTTAGATGATCCGGAACATTACAGCTTAGACGGATTTCCAGAGAAGCTTTTAGAAGAAGATAAGAAGTGGATTACTATAGCAAAAGAGATGCTGGATTCTTACGATAATGGAAGAATTATCGCAGAGGGAATCCGCACTTGTATCGTCGGTAAGCCAAATGCAGGAAAGTCTTCTTTTTTAAATGCTCTTTTAGGAGAAGAAAGAGCGATTGTTACAGACATTGCCGGGACAACTAGAGATACGTTAGAGGAATCTGTGACAATTGATGGGATCACGCTTAATATTGTAGATACTGCCGGAATCCGAGATACAGAAGATAAAGTAGAAAGTATCGGTGTAGAAAGAGCGAAGAAAGAGATTGAAAGCGCAGATTTGATTTTATTTTTAATGGATACTTCAGTGCAAATCAGTGAGGAAGATATCGAGATTCTTCAGAGAATCCGTGATAAAAAGAAAATTATTTTATTGAATAAGTCTGATAAAGCAACAGAAGAGAGTGGTTTTGAACAGTCTGCTCTAAAGGAATATATTTCAGAGGAAACACCTGTAATTTCTATTTCTGCAAAATATGGAGATGGAATAGATAATTTCATAATGGAATTAAAAAATATGATGTTTCATGGTAGAATAGACGTGAATCAAGAAGTCTACATTACTAATGCAAGACATAAAGATGCACTTGCCAAGACTTATGAGAGTCTTGAATGTGTAGAGAGAAGTATAGAGGCAGGAATGCCGGAGGACTTCTTTACGATTGATCTGATGAATGCTTATGAGAAGTTAGGATTGATTATTGGAGAGTCCGTAGAAGAAGATTTAGTGAATGAGATATTTTCCAAGTTCTGTACAGGAAAATAAAGAAACAAGGAGAATAGCATGAAAACAGTAGAAGAATACTATGACGTGGTTGTGGTAGGAGCGGGTCATGCTGGCTGTGAAGCGGCGTTAGCGGCAGCGAGACTTGGCTGTGAGACAATCATTTTTACCGTTAGTATGAACAGCGTGGCATTGATGCCATGTAATCCGAATATCGGAGGAAGTTCTAAGGGACATCTTGTAAAAGAAATTGATGCTCTCGGCGGAGAGATGGGAAAAAACATTGATAAGACTTATATTCAGTCTAAGATGCTGAATAAATCAAAGGGGCCGGCAGTACATTCTTTAAGAGCACAGGCTGATAAAGATGCGTATTCCATGACAATGCGTTATACACTTCAAAATACCGACAATCTGACTTTGCGTCAGGCAGAGGTTACAGAACTTATCGTGGAAGATGGAGTTATTAAAGGTGTAAAGACATTTTCTGGAGCAATTTATCATGCCAAGACGGTTGTACTGGCAACAGGAACGTATTTGAAGGCAAGATGTCTGTATGGAGAGGTTGTGAATTATACAGGGCCGAACGGTTTACAGGCAGCAAATTATTTAAGCCAGTCTTTAAAGGATAATGGCGTAGAGCTGTATCGTTTTAAGACAGGAACTCCAGCCAGAATTGATAAGCGTTCCGTTAATTTTGATGTGATGGAAGAGCAGTTTGGTGATGAGAAAATCGTGCCATTCAGCTTTACGAATAAAGAAGAAGATATTAAGAGAGAGCAGATTTCCTGCTGGCTTACTTATACGAATGAGGAGACACATAAGATTATCCGTGATAATTTAGATCGCTCTCCGATTTATGCGGGTGTCATTGAAGGAACAGGCCCAAGATATTGTCCGTCTATTGAGGACAAGGTCGTTCGTTTTGCTGATAGAAAAAGACATCAGCTTTTCATCGAGCCAGAGGGAGAATTTACAAACGAAATGTATGTTGGAGGTATGAGCAGTTCACTTCCAGAAGACGTACAGTATGCAATGTACCGTACTGTAAAAGGTCTTGAAAATGTAAAGATTATCCGTAATGCCTATGCGATTGAGTATGATTGTATCAATCCAAATCAGTTGAGATTGTCACTGGAATTTAGAAATATTCAGGGACTTTTCAGCGGTGGACAGTTTAACGGAAGTTCAGGTTATGAGGAAGCAGCATGCCAGGGACTTATTGCCGGAATCAATGCCGCAAGAAAGTGTCTTGGAAAAGATCCAGTAATCTTAGACCGTTCACAGGCATATATCGGCGTATTAATTGATGACCTCGTAACAAAAGAGAACCACGAGCCATACCGTATGATGACTTCAAGAGCAGAGTATCGTCTGTTATTAAGACAGGATAATGCCGATATGCGTCTTACACCAATCGGTCATGAGATTGGCCTGATTGATGATGAGCGTTATGATAAGTTCCTTTTAAAGAAAGAACAGATTGAGAAAGAAATCGAGCGTTTAAAACATGTAAATATCGGTGCTAATAAAACAGTTCAGGAGTTGCTGGAGAGCCTCGGAAGTACGAAGCTAAATAGTGGTTCCACATTAGAGGAGTTAATAAAGCGTCCGGAACTTAATTATGAATGTTTAGCTCCAATTGATCCAGACAGAGAGCCGTTAGACGATGATGTAGCTGAGCAGATTAACATTAACATTAAATATGAAGGCTATATTAAGAGACAGCTTCAGCAGGTAGAGCAGTTTAAAAAGATGGAAAATAAATTAATTCCTGACACGATCAACTATGATGAAGTGCATAACCTGCGTACAGAAGCAGTACAGAAGTTAAAGGCAGTACATCCACATTCCGTAGGACAAGCATCAAGAATTTCTGGAGTTTCTCCATCAGATATTTCGGTGCTGATGATTTATATGGAGCAGATGAGACATAGGAAGTAAGGAGATTATATGGATTTTAAAGAAAAATTAAAAGCGAGAGCGGAAAAAGAGGGAATCAGCCTTACTCCAAAACAGTTAGGTCAGTTCGAACTTTTTTACAAAATGCTCATCGAAACAAATAAGTCCATGAATCTGACGGCAATTACAGACGAGGATGAAGTTATTGAGAAGCATTTTATTGATAGTCTGAGTTGTCGCAGAGTTGTGGATATGAGTCAGATAAGAACATGTATCGATGTAGGAACGGGAGCAGGTTTTCCGGGAATCCCACTGAAAATTGTCTATCCGGGAATTGACTTTGTACTCGTTGATTCATTGAATAAAAGAGTTAAGTTTTTAAAAGATGTAAAAGAAGCACTTGGATTAGAAGGCTTAGAAGCACTTCATGGAAGAGCAGAAGATTTAGCAAGAGATAAATCTTTAAGAGCAGCTTTTGATTTATGTGTTTCGAGAGCGGTTGCAAACTTAAGCGTGTTAAGTGAGTACTGCATTCCTTTTGTCAGAACAAATGGATATTTTGTATCCTATAAAGGAAAAAAAGGTTTAGAGGAAATTTCTAATGCACAAAATTGTATGAATGTGTTAGGATGTAAGATAGAAAAAGTGGATGATTTCCGCTTAGAAGAGGATGAGGCAGAACGTCTTTTGATCAGAATTAAGAAATGTAAGGGAACACCAAAGCTTTATCCGAGAAAAGCAGGAACACCATCAAAAAATCCTTTATAGAAAATTTATAGAAGGAAACTTAAAGCAAGTTTAAAGAAGCATTTCTATGTGCTGTTTTATTGAATTTCAGTTGAGTAGTTGAGTAACCTGAAGTTGAACTCAATTAACGCAGAATGTCTTTTTAAACGTGTTTCAGCTGAGACAGGATTAAATATATCATATCAGAAAGATAGGGCAGATTAGTATGGATATAAAAGAAAAGAATGATATTTTTATAGATAATGCAAATTTACAGGGGAGAATGTCAGTTTTTCATGATAAACTAAGAAAGCATCTTTCTAATGAATATTTGTTTTTATCAGAGAAAAAGGATAATCTTGAAAATGAGATTCTCCAGTTAAAATTAGAAAAAGAGCAGAAAGATAAGACGTTATTTCCCCACATCGAAAAAAGGGATGTCAGAAAATATTTTTCACCATTAAATATAAATGAAATAGACGAAGAACAAAAAGATGAGAAGGAAAAACAGCTTACTGCGAATATAAGCCGCATCAGTGAGGAAGCAGAATTATTAGACAGCAGGATGCTTGAGATTAAAGATTTCCTGCAGGATATAGAATCTATGCTTCAGGAAGATTCCGAAGACAGTATGTCTACTCTTCTGATCAAGGGAGAAAAAAACAGGATTTCTGTAGAAGATTTTTATAAGAATCATGAAGTATATCCAGAACTTTTACTCAATTTAAAAGAGCTGACTACTTTTTTTCAGAATCAATATGAAGGACTTGAAATTCTCTTAGAGTTTGAGGATGGGGGAATTCAGCTTGATACAAAAGTAGTGGCAAATATATTAAGACAGTTGACGATTAATATTATGTCTGCTGTGGAAGATTATAATATTTCTATGATTTTAATAGAGGGTAAAGTAACTGATGATAAAATTTTGCTCACTCTGAATTGTATGTGTGATGATGGTCCAGTGGATACGTTTAAAATATCTTATGATATAGATAGAATATAGATGGGTAAAAAAATTTGAAAATGAGATTTCTATAAATCATATAAAAACTTGTGAGTCAGATTTCTTATAAATTATATAAGAAGCTTGCAAATGAGATTTTTATAAATCATATATAAAAACTTGTGAATCAGATTTTCACAAATCGTATAAAAAGATTCTAAAGATGAATGAAAAAGAGAAAGGAAGTAAAGAATGAAAAATAAGATTATTGATATTTTATCCGAAAATATTGAGCAGTTGGATAAAGAAGAGATTGCAGCAGCTTTAGAAATTCCTAAAAAAACAGATATGGGAGACTTCGCTTTTCCATGTTTTAAACTGGCAAAGGTATTCCGCAAAGCCCCAAATATGATTGCTGAAGAACTGACAGCACAGATTAATGAAAAGGGATACGATATTTTTGATAAAGTTGTCAATGTAGGAGCATACATTAACTTTTTCTTAGCAAAGGAAGCATTTGCAAAAGAAATTATGAATACTGTTGATACTCCAGATTTTGGCCAGGGAACAGAGGGAGAAGGAAAGACAGTTTGTATTGATTATTCTTCTCCAAACGTAGCAAAGAACTTCCATGTAGGACATTTAAGAACAACTATTATCGGAAACTCTCTTTATAAAATCTATTCCAAATTAGGATATCATGTAGAAAGAATTAATCATTTAGGAGACTGGGGAACACAGTTCGGTAAGCTTATTGTTGCCTATAAAAAGTGGGGAAGCAAAGAAGCAGTAGAAGAGAATGGAATCGACGAATTGATGAAAATTTATGTAAAGTTCCATCAGGAAGCAGAAAAAGATGATTCCTTAAATGATCAGGCAAGAGAATGGTTCGTTAAAATGGAGCAGGGAGACGAGGAAGCTCTTTCTATCTGGCAGTGGTTCAAAGATATCAGTTTAGTAGAATATAAACGAATTTATAAATTACTTGGAATGGATTTCGATCATTTCACAGGTGAAAGCTTCTACCGTGATAAGACTCATGAAGTAGTAGAAAAATTACAGGAAAAAGACTTACTTGTAGAGAGCGAGGGTGCACATATAGTACCTTTAGATGATTATGATATGGCTCCATGTCTTATTATGAAGAAAGATGGAAGTAGTATTTATGCTACCCGTGACTTAGCTGCATTATTATATCGTAAGAGAACATATAACTTTGATAAATGTATCTATGTAACAGGATTAGAGCAGAAACTTCATTTTGCTCAGGTATTCAAAGTAATCGAATTATTAGGATATGACTGGTATCAGAATCTTGTACATGTTCCATACGGATTAGTTAGTATGGAAGGTGGAAAACTCTCCACAAGAAACGGAAATGTTATTTATGCAGAGCAGATTTTACATGAAGCCATTGAAAAGATTCATGAAATTATTAATGAAAAGAATCCTGACTTACCAAACAAAGAAGAAGTATCCAGACAGGTTGGTATCGGAGCCATTCTTTTCAATGACTTATATAATCAGAGAATTAAAGATGTTATCTTTAACTGGGATAAGATTCTTAACTTTGATGGAGAGACAGGTCCATATGTACAGTACACTTACGCAAGATGTGCCAGTGTATTCCGTAAGGTAGGAGCGGTAGAGTTACCAGCAGAAATCGACTATTCCGTATTAACAGATGACGCAACAATGAATCTGTTAAAAGACCTTACAAGATTCCCAGAAGTTATTAAAGAAGCAGCAGACAAATACGAACCATTTATGATTGCAAGATTTGCAGTATCTGTAGCTCAGCACTTTAATAAGTTCTATCATGACTGCCAGATTAACGTAGAAGAGGAAAATGTAAAACTGGCAAGATTAAAAGTTGTAGATGTAACAATGAAGGTAATTAAATCCGCGTTAGACTTATTAGGAATTGAATGTCCAGAACAAATGTAAGGTGGATTACTATTTAATTCGTTAGACAAACAGACGCCTGAGAAGAGAACCGATACCCTATATTTGTGACTTTAGTCGCGGCGGTTTAAATGCTCGCTTTATGCGCTCGCA
>ENA-ORUO01003116-ORUO01003116.1-human-gut-metagenome-genome-assembly--contig:-NODE-3116-length-11691-cov-4.400223_pt1 | contig 11691 bp, 10 predicted proteins | sample MGYA00242082_ERZ509215 | MGnify/ENA primary metagenome ERZ509215 (study PRJEB26280, sample SAMEA2338829) | human gut metagenome | biome: human gut; feature: human-associated habitat; material: faeces... | reverse complement strand
AGCTGCCGGAGCGGTGCTTAAGCCGCAAGGCGGGAATTGTGCGGTGTTGCCCTTATTAAATAGAAGTGTACCATAAAATGCCCGGCAACACAAGCGCAGACAGGGTAAAAGGGGGCTACAGGCCGTAATCTTCCAGTTTTTGCTGCAATTCGGCTTCGGTATAAATGCTCACGCCCTGCTGCAATGCCAGGCAGTCCGGCTCCGGCAGCAGGCGGGTGTAAACATCGTACTGCGCCAGGGGACCGGTGCCGTCCGGGGTATACAGGGCCAGCCGCCCGGCGTTATCTTTTAACAAGTATTGCGCCTGCGGCTGTTGTTTTTGCACCGGAACAAAAAACACTGTTACGGCTGCGGCAATGCACAGCAGCGCCAGCATGGCCAGCCCCAGCAGGTAGCGGCGATAGCCCCGCGGCAGTTGGTAACGCATGGGCAAAAACCTCCCTCTATTTTGTGGTATTCGCAAATTTCACAAATCAAATAGTACGCTCCTGCAAGCAGTATGCCCGATTTGGCGGCACCCAAACCGTAAAAAAGTGAAAATTGTCTGCCTGCTACTGTACTTTTGGCAATACTTTGTGATATAATTCATTCTATGGCTTTATGCCCATCTGCGTGACCGCGCTGTGCGGCCGCGTATCAGTGCAGGCGCAGGCAGGCTTCGCGCCTGCCGCAATTATCCCAAAGGAGGCGGTCCCCATAGACCCCAAACAGGAACGGCACATTTCCATGCAAAGTGCAAAAAGCCCGGAAACAGCCGCAACTTCCGCCCAAAAGAAAAACGGAAAAAAGAAAAAAAATAAGCCGCGCCGCAGTATATTCGGCACCATCATGCGGTTCATTGGCTGCCTGCTGTGCGTTTGCGTCATGGCGGCCAGCGCCGGTGCGGTGCTGCTTTCGCTGTATGTGGTGCAGGTGACCGAGGACCCGGACGGCAAGCTGGACCTGGATGAGCAGAAGCTCAAACAGACCTCCATTGTGTATGACCGCGACGGCAACGAGGTGAACACCTTTGCTGGCGAAAATAACCGCATCTGGCGCGATATTTCGGCCATGCCGGAAAACCTGCAGAACGCGGTCATCGCCGTTGAGGATAAGGATTTTCGCAGCGAGCCCGGCATCAACGTCAAGCGCACCATTGCCGCTGCCCTGAACGAGTTTACCGGAAACGCGCTGCTTGGCTCCAAGCAGGGCGCTTCCACGCTGGAGCAGCAGCTGGTCAAAAACCTGACCGGTGATAGTGAACAGGACATTCTGCGTAAGGTGCGCGAGATTTTCCGCGCGTTGGGCCTTTGCAACCGCTACAGCAAGGAAACCATCCTGGAAGCTTACCTCAATACCATCCCGCTGACCGGCACCATCTATGGCATGGAAGCCGGCGCGCAGGAGTATTTTGGCAAGAGCGTGGAGGAATTGAGCCTGGCCGAATGCGCCGAGCTGGCTTCCATCACCAAGAATCCTAAGAGCTTTAACCCGGCTACCAACCCGGAAAATCTGCTCAAGCGCCGCAACCATGTTCTGGCTTTGATGCGCAACCAGGGATATATTACTGATGAAGAGTGCACTGCTGCACAGGCGGAACCCATCACCCTGGCCGAGAGCAAATCGGCCACCGAAAAGGTCACCCGTACTTCCCGCAACTCTTATTTTGACGACGCTTTGTTTGCGGATGTCACCCAGGCAATCATGGAGCAGGAAAGCTGCACCCGTGCCGAAGCACAGGATAAGATCTTCTCCGATGGCCTGCGCATCTACTCTACCCTGGACCAGAAAGCACAGTCTTCCATGGAGCAGGTCATGCTGAACGAGGACACCGGCGACGGCGAGCTCTTCCCGGCCCTGTGGCACGAGGAAGAGGTTCCTTCCGGTATCCCGGCGGACAGCGAGATTACCTATGACGAGAGCGGCCTGCCGCTGAACCCGGACGGCTCTTCTGTGTTCACGGACGATGATGTGCCGGTCTATGCCGATAAGGAAAACACCACCCTGAAAACCAGCAAGGATGACAACGGCAACCTGATCTTCTATGAAAGCGTGCGCACCCAGGCGGCTATGGCGTCCATCAGCATGGAGGATGGCCACCGCGGCGAGATCGTTGCCCTGGTTGGCGGCCTGGGCGAAAAGAAAGTAGACCGCGGCACCAACCGCGCCACGCTGCCCCACCAGACCGGTTCCACCATGAAACCCATTGCTGCTTATTGCCTGGCAGTGGACAGCAAGATCATCAACTATTCTTCGCCCATGGCGGATACGCCGTATTACCTCAAGAGCGACCATCAGGTGCTGGATACCGACCGCTGCCTGAAGCTTGGCCTTTCTACTGACAAGTATAATGCAGCCAACCAGTCCCGCGATGATGTGTGGCGCGACTGGCCCACCAACTATGGCGGTGCAGGCGGCGATGGTGCCACCATGCTGGTGTATGATGCACTGCGCCGCTCTTACAACACCATTGCGGTCTGGATCGGTTCCTATGTCGGTGCGGAAGAGATGTTCAGCTTTGCGCATGATACCCTCAACTGCACCTATCTGGATCCCGAACATGACGTTGACCTGGCGCCTCTGGTGCTGGGCTCCCAGAGTCAGGGCCTGACGGTTGTGGAGCTGGCCGGCGCTTACTCCATTTTCAATGACGGCAAGTTTACCACCCCGCACTACTGGACCGAGATCTATGACTCGGACGGCAACCTGTACCTGGATAACAGCAAGCGCGTTACCACCGTGCAGGCCATTGACCCTGCAGCCGCTACCATCATGAACCGTCTGCTGAGCAACGTGTGGAAAACGCCCGGTACGGCAAACGGCATGAAGCCGGAAACCGAGGGCATTGATACCATCGGCAAGACAGGTACGACCAGCGACTTTAAGGACTATACTTTCGCCGGTGTTTCCCCATACTATTCCACCGCTGTGTGGTGGGGCTATGATAAGCCTTACAGCATGTGGGGTGTGGATGGCACCCTGGGCAACAACGGTAAACCGACCCAGCGTGCCTTTAAGCGGTATATGGAAGCTGCCCAGGCCGATAAGCCTGCCAAGGACTTCTATTATGATGACTCCGTTGTGCAGAAGCAGTTCAGCACCTCCACCGGTGCGATCGTATCCGGCGGTGGTGAGACCGGCTACTATACTGAGGACAACCTGCCGGATGACAGCTACGCCACCCTGACCGACCCCAGCGTGAACACGCTGGACCCGGCGGCAGGCTGATCGCGTAAAGTTCCAATAGTCTGAAAATTCAATAAGCCAGATCGGGCACAGCAGTTTACAAAGCTGCTGTGCCCGTTTGTTGTATTGGAATGGAGGACATGCTATAATGGCAGCAGCGAGAACCATGCGGTGAGGAGAAAATGCACGGCCCTTTTGCGGCCTTAATAAGGCGGGCAGAAGCGTATCAAATGCACGTGCACGAATGAAAGACATACTTCCACCACATAAAAACAGATAAAAGCACGGGAAGATTCCACCGCACCAACAGGCCAGTTGTGCATCATGCTCAAATACACAACATTTTTTCTAAAATGCTTGCAAGCCGCGCACACTTGTGGTATGATTATCCCCGTTGTGAATACACATGTACATAGGAGGGAAACAACATGGGCGAGCGCCGTTTTTTGTTGGTAGATAGCTCCGCTTTGCCGGATGTGTTCCTTAAGGTACTGCAGGCCAAGGAGCTTCTGGCTTCCGGCAGCGTGAGCAATATTTCCACGGCAGCGCGTCAGGCGGGCATTTCCCGCAGTGCGTTCTATAAGTACAAGGACTATGTGTTTGACGCCGAAACCGGCCGCGAGGCCATTACCGTGATCGCCACCCTGCTGGACAAAACCGGCGCTTTGCAAAGCCTGCTTTCCGGTATTTCGGCAGCGGGTGCATCGGTTGTTACCATCACCCAGTCCCGGCCGGAAAATGGTACCGCGCAGGTGGAAGTTACCGTGCGCACCGGAACCATGCAGATGACTGTTGAGGAAATGCTGACCCGGCTGGCCCGGCAGTCGTTTGTGGTGGAAGTGCACCGCGGAACCTGAAAGTGAACACACGCCGCCAAGGCGCACAGAACGGAATACCGGATGCGGGCAGCCGCATAAGGAACAAGGGGAGTATAGTATGGCTAAAATTGCAATCATGGGATTCGGCACCGTCGGCAGCGGTGTGCTGGAAGTCTGCCGCCGCAACGCCGCATCCATTGCCCGCCGCGCGGGTGAGCCGGTGGAGGTCAAGTACATCCTGGATGTGCGTGATTTTTCTGATTCTCCGGACGCAGCGCTGTTTGTGAAAGATATCAATGTGATCCTGAACGATCCGGAAGTCAAGGTCGTTGTGGAAACCATCGGCGGCACCCGCTTTGCTTATCCGTATGTGCGCCAGTGCCTGGAAAGCGGCCGCAGCGTGTGTACCTCCAACAAGGAGATGGTTGCCACCTATGGCGCAGAGCTGCTGGCTCTTGCACGGGAGCATAAAGCAGCGTTCCTGTTTGAAGCCAGCGTGGGTGGCGGTACCCCCATCATTACTCCCATGCACCAGTGCCTTGCCGCAAACCAGATCAGCCAGATTCAGGGCATTGTGAACGGAACCACCAACTTTATGCTGACCAAGATGAAGCGCGAAAACATGGGCTTTGATGCCGCGCTGAAAATTGCCCAGCAGCTGGGCTATGCCGAAACCAAGGATCCCAGCGACGATGTGGATGGCCGTGATGCCTGCCGCAAGATCGCCATCCTGAGCAGCCTGGCCTGCGGGCATCATGTTTACCCGGATAACATTCCCGCCCGCGGCATCCGCGATGTGGCCGTGGAGGATGTAAAAGCTGCCGAGCAGCTGGACTGCGCCATCAAGCTGATCGCCTGGTACCATGAAAACCCTGAAGGCGCAGCCGATGCGTTCAGCGCCGGTGTGGAGCCGATGCTGGTGCCGGAGTCCAACCAGCTGGCAGGCGTGAACGATGTGTTTAACGCTGTGCTGATGCAGGGTGATATGCTGGGCGATGTTGTGTTCTATGGCAAGGGCGCCGGCAAGCTGCCCACCGCCAGCGCCGTTGTGGCCGATGTGATCGATGCCCTGAAGGACGGCAGCAAGATCCATGACAGTCTGTTCTGGAAGCCCGCCGAAAAGCTGGATCACCAGCTGATGGATACCGCCAAGTATTCTTATTACATCCGCACCGCGGGCGTGCCCGCCGCCGCGCTGCCCAATGTGGCCGGTCCCGGCAAGCTGGTGTTTGACTATGGCGATTCTGCCGCGTACCTGATCGAAGCTGCCACGGCTGCGGACTTGGAGGCTGTGGAAGCCAAGCTGGAAGTTCTGGGCGGCCGCCTGGCGCTTGTGCTGAAAAAGCTGCCGGAATAAGCCCCGGCAGGGAAGGGAGCACATAACATGATTACCGTAACTGTACCGGCAACCAGCGCCAATGTCGGCGCCGGGTTTGACAGTCTTGGCCTTGCGCTTTCCATGCACAACGTGTTTACCTTTGAGGAATGTGACCGCATCCGCATTTCTTCGGTGGATGGCACCCATGTGCCGACCGGGGCAAACAACCTGGTCTACCGCAGCGCCCGCGCTGTGTATGACCAGCTGGGCATTCCGCTGCGCGGCCTGCGCATTACCCAGCGCAATGATATTCCCATGGCGCGCGGCCTGGGTTCCAGCTCTGCCTGCATTGTGGCGGGCATTTTGGGTGCCAACGCTTTGCTGGGCAACAAGCTGACCAGCCGCCAGATGCTGACCCTTGCCACCGCCATTGAGGGCCACCCCGATAACGTGGCCCCCGCCATGCTGGGCGGCTTTGTTACCAGTGTGTATGACGAAGGCCAGGTTTACAGCGTAAAAAAGAACATCGATGAACAGCTGGCATTTGCCGCTTTTGTACCGGATTTCCGCCTGCTGACCTCCAAGGCGCGTGCCGCGCTGCCGGATATGGTCAGCCATAAGGACGCCGTGTATAATCTGTCCCGCGCCGCGCTGGCTACCGCCGCGTTCTGCGATGGCGATTACAGCCTGCTTGGCGTGGCAACCAAGGATTCCCTGCACCAGAAATACCGCCTGCCCCTGATCGACGGCGGGGACGAAATGTTTGAACTGGCGCAGGACCTGGGCGCGCTGGCTGTTTATATTTCTGGCGCGGGTCCCACCATTATGGCGGTTGTCCCGCGTGACGATCAGGAATTCTTTGCCCGCGCGCAGGAAGCTCTGCCGCAGAGCGAAAAGCTAAAGCATTTTACCGTTTACCGCCTGCTGCCCGATAACACAGGCGCAACGGTGGAATAAGGGAACAGGGAGGAAGAGGTCTTTATGGGTCTTATCGTACAAAAGTTCGGCGGTACCTCGGTCAAGGATCGTGACCGCATCTTTAATGTTGCGCGCATTGTGGCCAACACCCGCAACCAAGGCAACGATGTTGTTGTTGTTGTTTCTGCCCAGGGGGATACCACCGATGACTTGATTACCAAAGCGGCCGAGATCACCAGTGATCCGTCCCACCGCGAAATGGATATGCTGCTGGCCACCGGCGAGCAGATTTCCATCTCGCTGCTGGCCATGGCGCTGCAGGAAATCGGTGTTCCGTCCGTCAGCCTGACCGGCTGGCAGGCCGGCTTCAGCACCGACCGCGCTTACACCAAAGCCCGCATTAAGCGCCTGAACACCGAGCGTGTGGAAAGTGAACTGGCCCGCAACCGCGTGGTAGTTGTAGCTGGTTTCCAGGGACTGAACCGTTCGGATGATATCACCACCCTGGGCCGCGGCGGCAGCGATACTTCCGCCGTTGCCTTGGCAGCCGCTCTGCATGCAGACCGCTGCCAGATCTATACCGATGTGGAAGGTGTGTATACTGCCGACCCGCGCAAGATTCCCAAGGCTACCCGCCTGAAGGAGATCACCTTTGACGAGATGCTGGAACTGGCATCCCTGGGTGCACAGGTGCTCAACAACCGCAGTGTAGAACTTGCCAAAAAGTATGGCGTCGAGCTGGAAGTTCTGTCCAGCATCAATCCGGTGCCCGGCACCGTTGTTAAGGAGGAAACCAAAGTGGAAGGTATGCTGATCAAAGGCGTTGCAAAAGATGAGGACGTCGCTGTTGTTTCGATCCTGGAAGTTCCCGATGTGCCGGGTATGTCCTTCAAGGTGTTCAGCCTGCTGGCACAGAAAAACATCAACGTGGATATCATTCTGCAGTCTTCCGGCAGCGCTGGCTGCAAGGATGTGATCTTTACCTGCTCCAAGGGCGAAGCTGAAACCGCTCGTGCAGTGCTGGAATCCAACAAGACCCGCTTTGGCACTGATAAGATCACCGTCAACAATGACTGCGCCAAGGTCAGCATTGTCGGTGCCGGTATGCAGAGCCACCCTGGCACGGCTTCCACCATGTTTGAAGCTCTCTACAGCCAGAACATCAACATCCATATGATCTCTACCAGCGAGATCAAGATCAGCGTGATCATTGATAAAGCCGATGCTGACCGTGCTGTTGCCGCCATCCATGATGCTTTCATCCAGTAAGCGGTAATATCCATCTGGTGTAAAAAGTTTACAAGTTTCAGCCCCTGCCGCCCGGCGGGGGCTGTTGCCATATCCGGTACGGAATGGTATAATCAAACGCACAGCCGGGTGGGAATCATTCCCGCAAGCCCGGTTGTGCCCAATGTATTCTGCTGCAAAGGAGGTAACATATGGAATATATGGACGAAACCACCCTTGCCCACAAACACACCAGCCCGTGGCTGATTGCGTTCCGGATCATTTTTACCATTGCGCTGGTCTGGTGCATTCTGTTTATCTTTCATAACTCGCTGGAAACCAGCTCCATCTCGTCGGCCCGCAGCCATGAGGTCATGCAAAAAATCAATGCCATCCTGGCACATCTCAATATCGGCCCGCTGAGCGAACATGTTGTGCGCAAGCTGGCGCATTTTTCAGAGTTCACGCTGGAAGGCTTCCTGCTTATGCTCTGCCTGCGGGTTTATACCCGCCGTTTTGTGCGCCATGTCAGCTGGCCCATGCTGGGCGGCATGGCGACCGCGCTGCTGGATGAAACCATCCAGCTGTATGTGCCGGGCCGCACTTCGTCCGTGCGGGATGTGTGGATCGACTTCGGCGGTGTGATTGCCGGTTTGTTCGTGGCCCTGCTGTTGCTGCTCATCGTGCGCGGGCTGACCTCTTTCCATGCCATGAAAAAAGAAAACCGCCGCCTGCGTGCCGAACGGGCCGAGCTGCTGCGCCAGCAGCGCGCCGACCGGATCAACACAGCGGATGACCGTCCCGAAAGCCCAGATAGGAGAGAATATTTATGACAGAACAACAGGCGATTGAAGCCCTGCACGCCCTGCCGCGCCTGCCCCGCAGCGGCGCATCCCTGGAGCGTATGCAGGCACTGCTGGACCACCTTGGAAACCCGGAAAAGCAGTTTAAGTGCATCCATATTGCGGGCACCAACGGCAAGGGGACCCTTGCCGCTATGACATCTTCTATCCTGACCCATGCGGGCTACAAAACGGGCCTTACCATCAGTCCGTATGTTCTCAATTTTCGGGAGCGTTTTCAGATCAATGGACAGATGATGTCCCCGCGCACCCTGGCCAGCCTGACCCGGAAAGTGCTGGATGCTGCCGATGCCATCATCGCTGAGGGCGGGGAAGGCCCGGTGGAGTTTGAAGCCGTTACCGCCATTGCCTTCCTCTGGTTTGCCCGCCAGAAGTGTGATTTTGCCGTGGTGGAAACCGGCCTTGGCGGCCGCTATGACGCCACCAATGTCATCCCCGCGCCGCTGGTTGCGGCCATTACCCGCATCGGCATGGATCATACCGAAATTTTGGGCGATACCCTTGACGAGATCGCCGCCGAAAAAGCCGGTATCATCAAAGAGGGTAGCGTGGTTGTCTGCTACCCTGAGCAGCCGGAGGAGGCCATGGGCCCGCTGCTGACCGCCGCGGCCAACGCGCATACCTCGCTGGTGGTGCCGGATACCGCCGATTTGCAGCAGCTCAAGTGCCGCCCGCTGGAAAACTATGTTGATTACGGCGGCTATCGTGCTCTGCTGCAATTCCCCGGCAAACATCAGGCCAACCATGCCGCTATGGCGGTGGAAATTGCCCTGGCCCTCTGGCGGGAATACCATTACGAGATCCCCGATGAAGCGATTGAAGCCGGTCTGCGGGATGCCAAAATGCCCGCACGGATCGAGGTCATGCGCCGCCACCCGTTGCTGCTGCTGGATGGCTGCCACAATGCCGATGGTACCGCAGCCCTTGCTGCAACTCTGAAAGAAGCCGGATATGACGGCAACCTTGTGGCGGTCCTTGGCCTGCTGAAAGATAAGGATCACAGCAAAATGCTGGAAAACCTGGCCCCCTGCTTTGAGAAGGTCTTTACCGTCACGCCGGATAGCCCCCGCGCCATGACGGCAGAAGAACTGGAGGAGGAAGCCAAGTACCATATGGATGCCGAAACCGCCCCCAGCGTGGCAAAGGCCATCCGCCTTGCGGTGGATTACGCCGATGAAAACAACCTGGCTGGTGTGGTGGTGTGCGGCAGCCTTTACCTTGCTGCTCAGGCCCGTCCGCTGCTGCTCAAAGAAGCGGAAAAGTAACCCCAATTCCAACAAAATATGCGCACAGCGCCCTGTATACTGGGAACATACCCCAGCAGCAGGGCGCTTTTTGCTGCTATTACCAAAAATGAAAGAGGTGGACAACCCCCTTGGCGAAAGTTTGTTTTGTTCCGGCGCAGGGAACATTAGCGGCTTACCTGACCGGTGAGATCGACCACCATGCCGCGCAGGCCCTACGGCGTGAAATTGATGCGCAGATCGATGCCCGCATGCCGGAATTGCTGACGATGGATTTTTCCGGCGTTACTTTTATGGATTCCTCCGGTGTGGGGCTGATTCTGGGCCGCGGGCGCCAGATGTCCGGCCTGGGTGGGCGGCTTGTTGTGCAAAACGCACCGGATACCGTGCGCCGCATGCTGGACCTGGCGCATATCCATTACGTTTGATCGTGGGGGAGGTCACATCATGAAAATGCTGAATCAGGTCAAAATGACCTTTGCCAGCCGCAGCGTCAACGAAAGTTTTTCCCGTGCGGCACTTGCGGCGTTTCTGGCCCAGGCGGACCCGACCGTGCCGCAGCTGGCAGATATCAAAACGGCCGTGTCAGAAGCTGTCACCAACTGCATCGTCCATGCCTATCCGGATACCGTCGGTCCCATTACGATGACGGCTGTTTTGTATGAGGGCGGCAATGTGCGCATTACCATATCGGATAAAGGCGTTGGTATCCCGGACGTTGCCAAGGCAATGGAGCCAATGTATACCACCGGCAACCCGGACGAGCGCGCGGGCCTGGGTTTTGCGGTAATGCAGAGCTTTATGGATCGGGTCCATGTATCCTCTGCGCCGGGACGGGGAACACGCGTTACCATGAGCCGTCACCTGGATTCCCGGTGAGTTTTGGCGTGTGCGCTCCTACATAGGGCAGAATCAGCCAGTACAGCAGAGTGGAATCTGTTGACCGTTGCGGATATGCCCGCTAAAACCGGAACGAATCAACGCCTAGTGGCAGGGCAGACGTTCGTTCCCGATTGCAGGGAGGCAGCTGATATGGCAACCGCAAATCCCACCGCACTTTTTACCACATTACCGCGCACGGAGTTCATCCAGAAAAACCTTGGCCTTGTACATTCCTGTGCTGGCCGCTTTACAGGCCGCGGCATCGAATACGAAGAATTGTATTCGGCGGGCTGCCTGGGGCTTGTCAAAGCGTGCGATGGGTTTGACCCGGATCGCGGGGTCTGTTTCTCCACCTATGCGGTGCCGGTCATCTTGGGTGAAATCAAAAAGCTGTTCCGGGACGGGGGAACTGTTAAGGTCAGCCGTTCGATCAAAGAACTTGGATTAAAAGTGACAGCGGAACGGGAACGCCTGATGAAGCTGACCGGCGCAGAGCCAACCGTGGCACAGCTGGCACAAAACCTGGGGGCAACGCCGGAGCGGGTGGCGGTATCCATTCAGGCTGCTATGCCGGTTGTCTCCCTGACCCCGGCGGATGATGAGGACGGAACAAGAGAATGGGATATCCCGGTGGATTCACCGGAAGAAGTATTGGCGGAACGGATCAGTTTGGCGGAAATATTGAAACGATTGAATGAATCCGACCGGCAGCTCATCCGCCTGCGCTTTTATGCGGGCAAAACCCAAAGTAAAACGGCACAAATCCTTGGTACTACCCAGGTACAGATATCGCGCCGCGAACGGAAGATTTTGAAATGGATGCGCAAAGAGCTGACAAGCGAATAAGAAAACACAAAATGATGGCTGTTTTTCCAATTCGGAGCCATAAAAACTGTGCGATTTGACAAAAGTATGACTTCTGCACGTTTTGCCCTTGACGATGACACTTGCATGTGCTAAAATAACACCACTTTGAATAGCACAGGCGATATCCAATAGGGGGCGCCTGGCTGGACAAAGCGGCATCAGAAAATTTGGAAAAACCTCAAAAAAGCTGTTGACAAATCAAACCTGATGTGGTATCCTAATAAAGCTGTCCGAAAGACAGCGGCTGGTTGAAAAGATTGTTTAAGAAAATTTCAAAAAAGTACTTGACAAACAGGACTTGATGAAGTAAAATAAACAAGCTGTTTCAAACAGCGCAGGACCTTGAAAATTGAACAATACTGAAACTTGTGGAACCTTAAACGTGATGG
>ENA-ORUO01003114-ORUO01003114.1-human-gut-metagenome-genome-assembly--contig:-NODE-3114-length-11695-cov-2.560052_pt1 | contig 11695 bp, 9 predicted proteins | sample MGYA00242082_ERZ509215 | MGnify/ENA primary metagenome ERZ509215 (study PRJEB26280, sample SAMEA2338829) | human gut metagenome | biome: human gut; feature: human-associated habitat; material: faeces... | reverse complement strand
CCGCAGCGACTAAAGTCACAAATATAGGATATCGTATCTCTTCTCGGGCGTCTGTCCCTTAATGAATTAAATAGCAACAACCCCATTTTGGTGTTTTATGTAGACTGGGATATGTTTTTTGTGTAAAACCCGGATGATAGGATAGACAATGAAAAGTTCTCCTTCAACGTAAACAGCATCTGGTTTATATTTTAAAATGCCTTTCACATAGTCTTTAATATAAGATGCAAACTCCTCTTTTTCCATAGAAATCTCACCCAAGTTTCTGTCAAATGTAAGTGCGGGCATTTTCGGTAAGTCACAATGGATAATTGCTGCATTTTCCATATGAGGGATTTCTTTAAGGATTTCATCCATTTTGGAAGAACCTCCCAAATTTATAATGCAAGAAGTTTCTGTAAAGTTTTCAAGGCTTATTTTGCAGGCAGAAATTGCATCGTTTACATCATCGACGGTCATGATAAAACCGCCTTTGTGGCAGAAGTTTGCGCTGGTTAAGCCAGTTGCCTGTTTTAATTCGTCTCTCTCTAAACCAAGCCAGTTTTCAGGGAAGCTGCATTTGTAATTGAGAGAATGTTCTTTTTTTAATGGCTGGATGCAATAGCCTCCGCGGTTTGAGGGGAAAATAATAAAGGCAATATCTGTTTCGCGTAATTGTTTCTGGCATGGGACGAATTCAGGGAGAACGAGAATTTTTGCTTCGATTTCAGATTTTTCCCCAGACAAAACAGAAGAATTATGTGCGGCTAAAATTTCTTCTACACGTTTCTCGGCACGTTCATTTCCTTTATATATTTCGAACATATTTACAAGAATCATTCCAGCTGTCTGTACCGCTCTGGAAAATGCTTCATTTTCTCCATTTTCCACATCCCAGGAAGGATTAAAATTGCCAATTAAAGTGGCAAGTTCATTTTTCTCGCTGGTATTGTCGTTAATATCAAGTGGCTGGATGAATGACTCATCGAACTTTGCGGCAAGTTCTTCGCCAAGAATTTCTGCACCAAGTTCTTCCCATAAAAGACCAAATGCAGCATAAGGAACACCATTTTCACGGATACGGCTGTCGCGCTGGTGATGGTCGTATTTTCCCCTGCCAATATCAAAAATAATTCCCTTAAAATCTTCAGGAACTTTATTTCCACGGGTGATTGTGATTGCAGGATTTAAATATAACAACAGTGCATAGGAGAAAACATCGTCTGCATGAAATTTTCCACTATGTGTAAAAGCTTTTGCATTTTTCTTTTTAATTTGTTTTAATAGAGTATTCATAAAATTCACCTCAGAATTTTTATTTCAGTCGAGAAGCTGCTCAATCTTCAGTATCAGTATAATAGTATAGCATAAAGTTATAGCAGAATTATACAAAAAAATACAAAATATATCCCCCGGGGGAGCTTGTGAGAAAAAATAGAAAAGTATATCCTAGGTTTAAAACATAAAAGCTTTATAGGAGGAAAGAAAGATGCATATACCTGAAAATTATTTGAGTCCTTCGACCTGTGCGGTAATGGCCGCAGCAATGGTTCCGGTATGGACATACTCTGTTAAGAAAGTAAAAGAAGAAATTCCGAAGGTGAAGATGCCATTGCTTGGAATTGGAGCAGCGTTTTCTTTTCTTGGAATGATGTTCAATATCCCGCTTCCGGGAGGTACGACAGGACATGCAGTAGGAGGAACATTGATTGCGATTCTTACGGGAAGTCCATCGGCAGGCTGTATTGCCGTTACGATCGCACTGCTTATTCAGGCATTGTTGTTTGGTGATGGCGGTATTCTCGCTTTTGGAGCGAACTGTTTTAATATGGCTTTCATATTGCCATTTCTCGGATTTGCGATTTACAAGCTTATCTGGGAAAAAACAGGAAAAAGAAAGTTAGCAGCAGGAATTGGTTCCTACATCGGCATTAATGCAGCAGCATTTTGTGCAGCGATTGAGTTTGGAATTCAGCCATTGCTGTTTACTGATGCAGCAGGAAAGGCACTCTATTGTCCATATCCGCTTACTATTTCTATTCCGGCAATGATGATTGGACATCTTACATTATTTGGAATTGCAGAAATAGTTCTTACTACAGCAATCCTTGCATTTGTGGAAAAGATATCACCGGAAACATTAGAGGAAAAACCAGCACAGTCCGCATTTAAGCCATTATATATTCTTATGGCAGTTTTGATTATATTCACACCATTAGGTCTTCTGGCAAGTGGAACCGCCTGGGGAGAATGGGGCGTTGAAGAGATGGCATCCCTTGTAAGTAATGGAAAAGCACTGGGGTATACACCAGCAGGAATGGAAAAGGGCTTTAGCCTTGCTTCACTTTTCCCGGATTACTCTATGGCAGGAATGCCGGAATGGATAGGATATATTTTATCTGCAGTTGTTGGCGTAGCGATTATTGTTATCTTCTTTAAACTTTTAGCTGGAAGTAAAAAAGATAAAATAGATTTTTCAAAAGGGCAGTCAGTGTAATGCAAAATCAGGAAAAAAATAATAGTTTTCTTCCATCATGGATGTTTGAAACGGAGCAATATGTTCCAAGTATTGATAAAGATGGATTTATTACAAAAAGTACGCAGGCAGTTCTTGGCGTACTGTCAAAATTAAAATGGAAAGAAGGGAAGGACAGGTGCCTAAGCGCCAGTCCTTCTTTAAAACTATGTTATACATTCCTATATATTTTACTTACTGCCTGTTCAAAAAACTATGTATTTTCATTAATTATGGCAGGCGGAACTATTCTTGCACTTGCAACTTATCCGGCAGAAACAATGAAACAGATACTTTCGGGGACATTTGGAGCAGTACTTTTTTCTGCACTAATACTTTTACCGGCAGTGTTTATAGGAAATCCGCAGATTTTGCTTATTATCACAACCAAAGTGTTTGTATCCGTTACGCTTATAGGTATTCTGTCAGCGGGAACATCCTGGAATAAATTAACAGCAAGCCTCCGCTCATTTCATATACCGGATATCTTTATTTTTACATTGGATATTACATTAAAATATATTGCCGTACTCGGAGAAATCTGCATGGAAATCCTTACGTCACTTCGCTTACGATCTGTAGGACAAAACAGGAAAAAAGCACAGTCCTTTTCTGGGATATTGGGGATTTCCTTTTTAAAATCAAGAGAAATGGCAGAGGAAATGTATGCAGCGATGTGCTGCCGTGGATTTGTCGGAGAATATAAAACACAAAAAACATCTACCTTTCGAAAACAGGATATCTTGAGTCTTCTTTTGATGATAGGAGTAACAGGAATATTCATTTATTTCGAGGGTCTGTGGAAATAACACGAAGCAATCAATCTAGTATCAAAGAGGGTAAAAGACCTTTTAATCCTAACATATAGCAATTTTCTATGAGAAGAGAATAAAAAGTAAAATCAAGAATAACAAAAGTAAAATCAAGAATAACAAAAATAAAAGGAAGATTCAAAATGATAGAATTAAAAAATGTATGTTATGCATATGGGAATGAAATTGCATTACGATACATTAATTTAAATATTCAAAAAGGTGAATCTGTAATAATACAGGGACCAAATGGATGTGGTAAATCTACATTGATAAAAATATTGAACGGAATCATATTTCCGATGGAAGGCAGTTATACCTATGAAGATCACGAAATAACAGAAAAAGCATTAAAAGATTCTCGCTTTGCCAAATGGTTTCATCAGCAGATGGGTTATGTTTTTCAAAATGCAGATACACAGCTTTTTTGCGGAAGTGTAGAAGAAGAAATCGCCTTTGGTCCAACCCAGATGGGACTTTCCGAAGGCGAAATCAAACAGAGAACAGACGACTGTCTTAAGTTATTCGGAATTGAAAAACTAAGAGAACGCCCACCATATCATTTAAGTGGCGGCGAAAAACGAAAAGTATCGTTAGCTTGTATCCTGTCCATGAATCCGGAGGTACTTATTCTTGATGAACCACTGGCTGGGCTTGATGAAAGTACGCAGAAAATGCTCATAGACTTTCTGAAAAAATTTCATGCGGCGGGAAAGACACTCATCATTATTACACATAATAATCAGCTTGCGAAAGAATTGGGAACTCGATTCATAAAAATGAACGAAGATCATGAACTTGCTATTTAATTCAAACAAAATCCAACCAAAGACAGCCCGAGAAGAGAATGGATATCCTATATTTGTGGCCTCGGAGCAAGGTTTAGATGCGAGCGCATAAAGCGAGCATTTAAACCGCCGCGACTAAAGTCACAAATATAGGATATCCATTCTCTTCTCGGGCGTCTGTCTCTTAATGAATTAAATAGTAATAGTAAACGATTTTCCGATTTGTTTATAGTCGGAAATGGTAATTTCCTGAGCGGTATCGGTATGTTCACTATCGACTTTAATTGCAGTAGATTCGGTTTTATCAGAGGCTGTATCTTTGGTAGCTTTTTTTGTAGATTCTGATTTTGATACAGAAAAAGTCTGTGTATTTCCACTGCCAATTATTTTGGCAGAGTCGGCTTCCTCTGTGGCATTTGATTCATTCGAGCTGCTATTAGAGGAAAGGTTAGAGTAATCAGCACAATATGGAGTTAAAGTAAGGCTGGTGGCTTTAGGGGAGATAGATCCTACTGATTTATCTACTCTGAAAGTGCCGCTTGTTCCGTCTGATTCATCAAGGAAAAACTCTACAGGGTTACCGAGATTGTCTTTTCCTTTTAAGAGGATATCTTCAGAAAGTCCGGCATTGTCTGGGGAGATAGTAAATATTATTTTCTGATCGATTATATTGCTTCTATAATTTTTCAGAGTTATTTTTGTTTTATCTGGCAGAGTAAAGGATTGATTTAAAGCTACATTTTTTGTTTTAGCATTTAATTCTTTGCCGGAAGCTGCAAATTTTAATTTTCCAATAGTAGTATTTGATTTATCTAATGTGTAAAAATTAATCGTAAAATTAGATTTGTCAGATAGAACGGAAGAATCATTTAATTGTATTTCGCTTTCGGAGATAGAGGTCAGTTTGTCTATAGGAGTAGAGTTGCTTCCGATGCTGTTTACAATATTTTGTCCACCGATAGTAACGTCTGTATAACGATGTGTAACAGACTTTACAAGTCCGCCATAATGAACCATCACATATTCTAAAGCTTTCTCATTTCTGTGGGATAACTCCTCCACGAAATTTGATTCATTTATTTTCATAGGCTACTCCTTTATGTACATTCGAATGTAAAAAATATATATGATTATATCGGTTACACTATATATTCGCAAATGAAGGGGAGAATCTTTCACTTTTTTGAAAATTTTTTGGATTTTTTGAAAAGGCAGACGCTCCCAAAGAGAGAAGCCATCCTATATCTGTGACTTTAGTCGCGGCGGTTTGAATGTTCGCTTGGATGCTCGTATCCAAACCTTGCTCCGAGGCCACAGATATAGGGTGGCTTCTCTCTTTGGGAGCTGACTTTGGTAACAAAAATAAAAAAGTGAATATTGGAAAAGGGAGAGATTGGGGGTGGATTTTGGGGGAGGGGACAGAAGAGGCTTATTTCCGTCTCCCAAACCGCAGAGAACCGAAAGATTTATTTCCTTTGAATGTTACCCTAAAACCTGTTAAGATGAGATTATAAATTTCGAAAGAGGAAAAACAACAAATGGATTATATTGATATTTTTATAAAGAACAACTACATAAATTTAAAGCAGATTGCAGAGAGTGGTCAGTGCTTTCGCTGGAAGAAAATGTGTCCGGGCAGATATTTTGTGATTTCTGACGGTCGGGCGGCTTGTTTTTTTCAGGAAAAGACAGGAATCAGAATTTTATGCAGAGAAAAGGATGAGGAATATTTTAGAAGATATCTGGATTTAGATATAGATTACGGAAAGGTGATAGAGCAGATTGATGAGAAAGATGATTTTCTTATCGGTGCGGCGCAGATGGGAAGGGGGATTCGTATTCTTCGCCAGAATCTGTGGGAAATGATTATTAGTTTTATTATCAGTCAGAGAAATAATATTCCACGTATTATGAAGAGTATTGACGCTTTGTGTGAAAAGCTTGGAGAGCAGATTGTTTTTGATTATGAAGGCGAACATCTTGTGGGATATACCTTTCCTTCTCCAGAAGTAATTGTTGGAGCGGATTTGTCAGAGTTTAAGTTTGGATACCGGGAGAAGTATATAAGGCAGACTGCGGAGAACATTTTAGAGGGAAAGTTTGATTTAGAAGAGGTAAAAGATGCTGTGGATGAAGGAAAAACTCCAGAGCAGGTAAAGGAGATGCTAAAGCAGCTAAAAGGTGTGGGAGAAAAGGTCGCATCCTGTATTCAGCTTTTTGGCCTTCATCAGTTAGAATTGTTTCCGATTGATACATGGATTGCAAAGGTGGAAAAAATGTATTATAACGGGCATTTTCCAGTAGAAAAGTATAAGGACACGGCAGGAATCATGCAGCAGTATCTCTTTTTTAGAGTGCGTGAGGATGCGGATAAAAGAGCGGTTCTTGAGATGAAAAGCGAGGTGGGTGAGAAGGCTGCTTCAAAAACTTCATTTAAAGAAGAAATGACAGAAAAAATAGATAAGCAAACAAAGAGAAAAAATGAAATTTCTCCAGAAAATAACAGTTTAGAAGAAAATAGATTAGAAAAAAGTAGATTTAAAAAAGATAAATCAGAAGAAGCCAGATCCGAGGCTAATAGATATAATCTTTCTGGTAAAATGCTATATGTATCTGATTTAGATGGTACATTATTAAACAGTGATGCCCTGTTGAATGAAGATGTGCCAGAACGACTGAACCGCTTGATTGATAAAGGACTTTGTTTTACTGTTGCGACAGCAAGAACTTATGCGACAGTGAATTCCATTGTGAAGGATGTGCATTTGACATATCCGATGATTTTGATGAATGGAGTCATGCTCTATGATCCAGTAAGTAAGAGCTGTATTAATGCGGAGATTATTGAAAGAGATTCTGTGGAATATATTTTAAAAGGAAGAAAGAAGTTTGGAGTGACAGGGTTTGCCTATGCGCTTTCGCCGGAAATTTCGGAAGAAACTTTAGAATCAGAGATAGCTTCAAATTTAGAAAAGAATTTGAAATCAGGTGTAGCTTCAAACCTGAAGAAAAATTCGAATACAGGAGAAGAGAACCAAATTCAGAAATCTGGGCGCAAAATGGCCACCTATTACGAGAAAATCGCGACAGAACACATGGAAAAATTTTATGTAGAGCGGAGAGATGTGTATCATAAGCCATTTAGTAAGGTAGAAAAATTAGAAGATATTTTAGAAGAGGATATCATTTATTTTTCCATTTGCTATGAAGAAGAAGTTTTGCGGCCATTTTATGAATATTTGAAAAAGGATGAGAAGTTAAATCTGAATTTTTATAAGGATGTTTATGGAAATGGATTGTGGTATTTAGAGATTTCGCATAAGAATGCTTCCAAATATCATGGAGTTCAGAAGCTTCGGGCAATGCTTCAGCCGGATGCGATTACGGGAATGGGAGATAATCTAAATGATATTCCATTATTTGAAGCCTGTGACCGCTGTTGTGCAGTAGAAAATGCACATAAGGAGGTAAAGGAGCGGGCAGAATATGTTCTTGATACGAATCTTAATGCTGGAGTGGTGAAATTTCTGGAAGAAGAGATGATGTCTTGAAGGCAGCAGGGTATTTTCATATTGAAGTGAGATGATAGATTTAAGAAGGTGATGGGGTTAACTCTGGCCAGCGGAAGTTATTTTATGAAATGATAGAAATTATCAGAATAAATTGCAAGATTTACCTGAGACTATTATAGAAGAGAGTTGACAAATAGTTTTACCAATATTAAAATATAGATATGAAAACTATGTTACATGGAAATGAGAACACAAACTATATCTCAGAAGTTTCAGCTGATATTTTGTAAATAGGGATTTCTTTTTTAGAATATATATCCTATTTTTGATATGGAATTCTCTGTGATGTAAATATATACCTAAACGTGTTGGAGGAAGAGATGAATTATAAAATTATTAGTGATGGCTGTTGTGATTTAACGAAAGAAGTTATCGAACAGTACAATCTGCACATTATACCTTTTTATATATCATTTGATGAGGAGACATATTATAAAGAGATTGAAGAAATCGGAATTCGTGAAGTATATGAGCGAATGGTAGGGAATCCAGATATATATCCGAAGACCTCTCTTCCATCTGTACAGAATTATATTGACGTTTTTACGGAATATGTGAAAGAAGGAACACCGGTAGTCTGTATTTGTTTTACTCCATCTTTGAGTGGTTCTTACAACTGTGCATGTAATGCCAGAGAAATTGTTTGTGAGGATTATCCGGATGCCAAAATTGCGGTGATTAATTCTGAAGCAGGAACAGTAAGTCAGGGTCTTATGGTTATTGAAGCAGGAAGAATGTGTCAGAATGGAGTTCCTTATGAACAATGTGTAGATATTCTTGAGAAGATGAAAAAGACGAATAGAATCTTCTTTACAGTCGGTAACACAGATTATTTAAAACATGGCGGACGAATCGGAAAGCTTGCAGGAATCGCAAGCAGCGCCCTTTCCTTAAAGCCTCTGATTACTTTAGTAAATGGTGAGATCGAAGCTTCAGGAATCGGACGAAGCCGTAAGAAGACAGTTGCCAAAACGATTGCGTTAATGGATGACTATTTTAAAGAAACCGGAGATGCGATGGAAGACTATTCTTTCCGCGTTGGTTTTGGTTACGATATAGAGGAAGGCAAGGAATATTATAATACCGTTGCGAACCATATCTATGGAGAGAGCCATGTAGATCAGGTGGGAATCTGCCAGATTGGGGCAACCATTGCGGTACATACCGGACCATATGCGATTGGAATCGGGTGTGTTAAGAAGTATGAGAATTATTTATAATCTAAGCCAATCCTATTCAAATAATAAAAAAGACCCCACGGAATATAGCTTCGTGGGGTTTTTACTAAATAGAGTTTGAATAGTAAGAAATAATAGAATGTATAAACCAGAAGATATGGTTATTACTTCTCACATTTGCAGAGGCAACTATTATTCTACTTTCTCCGGGAGCGTCTCTCCCTGCCTGAGGCAAAATACTATTTATAAAAATACCAATTATATAAAATGTTTAAGAGAAACTTATTTTACTTTCACAGTTTTCACTTTGCTGTATGTCCCATAAGTCTTAGTCTTTCCAACCTGCTTGTAGGAGCGTACTTTTACAAAGTATTTCTTTTTAGATGTTAATTTCTTTACTACTTTGCTTGTTATCTTGTTACTCTTTACTACAATTGTTTTCTTTCCTTTGAAAGATTTCTTTGTGGAATATGTGATTTCGTAACCGGAAGCTTTTTTATCTTTTTTCCAGGATACTTTGATTTTTTTCTTTCCATTTGCTTTTACTTTTGTAGTCTGTTTTGCAAGTTTTACTTTTGTGGCTGTTGTGTTTGGCTTCTTTGCTGTAGTAGCAGGTTTTGTAGCTGGTTTAGCAGCAGTTGTTGTATTTGGTTTAGAAGCTGTTGTACTGTCCGGTATGGATGGTGTTGGAGCTTCTGTGGATTGATATGGTTTTAATAATTCAGTAAGTTCATTGATTAAATCAGCAGCATCGGCACTGGTAGAACTTTCGTTTGCTAAGAGTTCTGCTGCCTCATTTTTATGTGCTAATAATACACTATCATCAGCACCGGCACCTTTTAATGCAGTTTCAGCCTGTTTGATAAGTTCCTGTAACTGTGCTTTTTGAGCTTCTGTTACAGGGATTGCAACGTGGATATCAGCGTAGTTATCACAAGAAATAGCAACGCTGTAAGTTCCACCCTCCGCATCAGATGGGATAGCATTTAAGTCAAGAGAAACGTTTTTTGCAATAGCTCCGGAATACAGAGTATAAGGAGTCTTCTTATGACCTGCTCCAACAGTATATGTTACAGTCAATATTCCATTTTTAACAGTAGGAAGCTGATTTAAAGTAAATGATTTCATATCGTCACTGAAAGTACCGCTGATTTCTTCAGAGTAAGCCGGTTTTATAAAGATTCCATCAGCGAAAGTATAAACATAGTTACCTTCTGGTGTTACATAAGTAATTTTGTTAATTGTTTTATTCACAAGCTTTGCAAATTCAGCCGTATTATCTGATTTTGCAATTCCCATAGTAGCCGCTTCATTGGTAACATTAAAAGATAATTTATAAGGCTGTACCCATATATTTGCAAGATGTTCTAAGCCTACTTTATAGCCATCTGTTGTTTCAAGGATGATTCCCTGAATTGTAGAGTTGACAGGGAATCCCTCATCTTGTCGGGAATTTCTTAAGTATTTTGTGCTTGTTTCCACCACATCAATCTCGTATTCACCCCAGGTAGATCCTGTTGTTAATGTTGGTACGGCATCCGTTACAGTAGTGACTGTCTTGTTATTAGAAACATAAGAACCGTTTTCCTGAAGTATTTTATACTGAGAAGGAACCTGTGTAGGATTTTCATTTAATGTAATATCAGAAGCTTCCTCATATGCTTTGCTTAATTCTTTGTTTGCATCTTTTAAAATAATGGATTCAACATAAAGGTCAGAATCAACAGCAATATTTACATTCGCAACACCTTTTACATGATATCCTCCTGCAGCTTCTGCACTTTCCTCCTCATAATCTGTCCAGACATTAGATAAAACAGAATACTTAGAAGTGCTGGCAGTAGTAACAACATCAAAGCTGTCTGTGCTGCTTACGTCACCAGAATAAAATTCTTTGTAAGTTAAATTAGATGTTCCATATATCGTTCCGGAAAAACCTGTACCGTTAGTTAATTTATAATATAATCCACTGTTTCCAATCTGAGTATAGCCTTCTAAAGCTTCTGCAGAATATGTGTAAGTGCTGCCTGCGATAGAAACGGATTTTGTTCCTTCTGCTGCAAATGCAGGAACAGAAAGCTGGCCGACAGACATAAATACTGCCATAGAAGCTGCCAGAGCCTTAGTTAATAATTTTTGTTTTCTCATTAAATTTGTAGTCTCCCTTCTTTTCTTGTATACTTTTAGAAACTGATTATGAAATCAAACATAAAAAGTTCTAAAAGGACATATTTGATAAGAAAATAAATATATAAAAATCTGTGCACTGATTTTTAAGGCAAAAAATTAGAGAACTCTCCCTAGCGCGCATACGGAGTGCGTTAGTGGAGGGTCCCCTACCAGGTTTTCATGCATGAATATCTAATAAAAAGATATTAAGCACCGAAAATTCAATTCAAATCTTGTAAGTCTGAGATAGAAAATCTATTCTGCAATTAGATAGTACTATATAAAATTAGTTGTGTCAAACAAAAAATGTCAAATGAAAAAAGTTCTCAAAAAAGGGAATGCTTAAATACTAATTTGAGGAAGAGTAAGGGGATTGTCCAGAAGTCTATGGCTTTCCAGGAAATCAAATTCCAAGAAACTGACATTTATATAAGGAGTTCTATTTCTTTTGCCGGTATCCCTTGCTATTTTCTTATGGCGAAATAGTTCTTTGATTAAAAGTCAGAATCTTCTGGAGAATCCCCTTCTCTTTCCAATATAAATCACTAATTTGCTATTTGTTATCAAAACCAGACAGCCACTGAAATAAAATTTTATGCTGAATTATAAGAAGACTATGATAAAGAAAAAAGAATGGCTATAAGTATTGCATTTTGTGACTTTGCGCTATGGAATTCTGACC
>ENA-ORUO01003112-ORUO01003112.1-human-gut-metagenome-genome-assembly--contig:-NODE-3112-length-11703-cov-16.932778_pt1 | contig 11703 bp, 15 predicted proteins | sample MGYA00242082_ERZ509215 | MGnify/ENA primary metagenome ERZ509215 (study PRJEB26280, sample SAMEA2338829) | human gut metagenome | biome: human gut; feature: human-associated habitat; material: faeces... | reverse complement strand
AAACCTCACGCCTGCCGCTTGCTAAGCGGATTTACTCTGCCCCTTATGGGCGCACCAACAAAGTGATTATGCAAATGTTCCTTGTCTAAATGAGTAGAAACAACAACTTCAAATCGATTTCCCCACATTTGTTTCGCCAATTGCACACCTAATGAATGACATTCTTCTGGAGTTACTTCACCTGGTTTAAAAGATTGGACTGCATGAAAGGCAAGTCTTCCATCCATCTTGTTGTAGGAAAGCTTTGTATTCATCATCTGCTTTAGTGATGTACTAGGTTCGCAATTAATTCCAGTAATATATTCTTTCTCATTTGTTTTATATCCCTGGGTTGTATATGCCAACACTTCTTTTAATCCATCACTGAGTTCTTCTTTTGTCTTATCCGGATTTTCAATGTAGTTTAAAACTCTTCTCAAATCATCTTTGACTGCCCATATTTTTGTGATTGCCAATTTATCTCCTTCTTTCATTTTATTTGCTCACTTAAAAAAAAAGGCAAAGCTTATTCAACTTTGTCTTGTTCATTGTTATGCCGATCTTTTAAATAATATCCACCATTTCTGTTAGAACCACGATGTTCAACATAATTAGTTAAATATCGTTTTAGTTCATTTTTCACTTTATCTCTCGTGATTAATGGATCTTCATGACTGATTTTCTCAACAATTTGTAAAGTATTTAATCCTGGGAATATTTTTAAGCATTTTAATATTTCTAATCCTAAATTAGATATTGGGTCAGTTATTGGGTCAGTTGTTGGGTCAGTTATTGGGTCAGTTATTGGGTCAGTTACAGAATTATTACCATAATTTAAATTTGGCAATGTAACAATAAAAAAATTTTCTGTTGCTTTAAATTCTGGCTTCACATTGTAATTACTGTAACTCTCTATTGTTCTTGGAATTCCTGTTCCAAAATTTTCAATCATTCCTAGCTTATCAAATACGTGTACAAGCCTTGAATTTCTGTATGTTTGTATTCCATTCATAATATCATCCATGGATGCATTGAATATTCCACCTGGGCTTGTGATTCTGGCTTTATCAGGAAAAAATTCAATTTTGATATTCGAACGTATAAAATAATCAGCATGGCATATTGCATTTAAAACCATTTCACGTAAAGAGGCTCCAGGATAAGATTTTGTTTCTTTTCTCTTGAAAGAAGAGCCATCTATTACAACTCGTAAATCGTTCAAGCGTTCTGCTTGTTCCTCAACATTTTTCAATATCGTAACCAGAGATCCTTTAAAGCTTTTCTTGATTTTAAAATTTAGGTTTGAATCATATTCAGCTACTTTAACAACAATTTCTGATTGATCCGATAATAAATAGGCAAGATTTGTATATTCACCGGATTTTGCTTTAAAACCAAGTGAATTCATTAAACGAGTTGTAAGTTTCATTTCATTATCTTCTAAAGTTCGAGAAAAAGATTTGAATGTAAGATCTTGTTCGTCAGAAATATCTTCTTCATAACTGTATTTATGAGATTTCATAATCATGCGTAATATTTCATCTTCGTTAGCTTTTCGTTTACTACGACCTACGCGAATGTAAACACCGCTTGGCTTTGGACCTTTTTCACGTAAATAATATGGCTTATTAGTGCCTTTTGCAATTTGGATTTCTAAGACATCATCTTCGTTGAAAAGATAATTAATAAGACCAGACGGTTTTGGAAAAAAGGCTTCTTGAATCCAGTTTCCGAGTTTTAAATCCAGATTATCTTTTATTTTGTCATCATGAAATCCAAGTACAGTTCCATCGTCTTCAACACCAACATAAATAGTGCCGCCTTCACTATTTAAGAAAGCTACGATTTCACTTTTTACTTCATCAATAAGCTCTCGCTTTAATTCGATTATTTCGTTTTCAAAATATTTGGTCATTATGGAGTCACCTCAATTCAAATCATACACAACTTGACTCAATAATACAATCAAAATCAAATGAGTATTTTTACTTATACTTTTAGTATGACTAAGATTCTCAAATATATGCTTACCATATTTTTAACTTGGCATGCCGAATTTAAATGTTTGTTTATTGTGTTATAGGAAATTTTAATTCCGTAGGTTCACGTATCAAAATCATAATCTCGTTAATTTGATTTTGAAGCAATTCAAAATTATGAATGTACATTGATTCATCAATACCATTTTGTGCATAAACGCATTTTGAAATATCACTTAAAGAATTAGCAATTTGTCTTAGCACTTGAATCACTTCTACTAGTTCTACACTAGGTGCAGGTCTAGGAACCAAGCCATTTATACACATGCGAAGATAAGATTCTCTAGATAAATTAGATGCATGAACCAAATTGTTTAAATGTGCATATTCAGCATCATTTAATTTTATTTCGACTCGATTCGTTCTTTTTCGCATCTTTATAAAAAGCACCTTGCATAAATAACAAAGTTGACATACCAATAAATCCTCCAGATAAAAAAATTACAAAACATAAAGTAAATGTGTTTATCATGTATAAATACCTCCATTTAAAAAGGCCATCTTCTTTTAAGATAGCCTAGGGTCTTAGGGAGATTCCCTAAACACTTGTCTTTGATCGATCAAAGACGTTGCTTGCTACAACTGTAGACACTAATTGTCTGCAGCCTTTTTCTTATCAGGTATAAGATCTGCTAGATCCTGATTCATTTTTTCTAACATTTCTTTTTTCTGATTTAGTAATTTTAAATTTGAAGATAAGGTATTATTTTCTTCTATTAGAAATTTTATCTTTTCCTCATTTTTAATTTTTCTTTTTTCGATAAACGAAATTCGCTTAACGATATCTTCGTATTTAATCATTTTCAATTCTCCAAATCTTAATGAAGTAATTGTGAATATCTCTGCTTATTGATTCTCTTTTCATAATCATCTGATTTCTCTAAAACATGATTATCCTTATCATAATGATATAAAATATCAGATAGCTTTTTATCTTGATTCATAAAACTAGGACCATTCATAAGTAAAAGCATTTCTTTCAAACGATCTATATTCAATGTTGGAGAATCACATAATGCTAAACATTCATCTGTTGAAGAAGGAACAATATAAAGATCATGTCCTAATTTTTTAGCCAGATCATTCAAAACTCCGGAATAAAAAATTGTTGCTGCTCCATCCGTTCTATGTTCATTTGTCAAAACTACAAAATGCCTATCTTCATGTTTCCATGCTTCTTGTTCTGGAACTCCCATCAGCAATGTTTCTAGTGGAATAATTTCTGGTTTCATCATATTTGGTGATGAAATCAATGCATCATTGTGCAACTGCGATACATCAATACCATAATGATCAAGCATTTCATTTGTAACTCTAGCTGAGCAAAATTGATTATCAGTTGTTTTAATCATCACTCTATATACAATCGCTAAATCTCCAATAACTGTATGTGGCTCCATAGATAATTCTTCTTTATTAGTTTCTGCATTAATTACATTCATGAATAAAAAATCTTTTACTGAATCATAATCAAGTAATGCATTCACATCTTCTAAAACTTTATCATTGTGAATCATATTATTCGTCCTCTCCTTCTTCTAATTTTTCAAAATAAAAAGCCAATCTTTCAAGATTGACTGTATTAAAATCACACGTTTCTAAATCATTCATTATCAATATCCTCAACTTCTTGATACAAGCCAAAAAGCGGATCCTGTGTATCAACTTCGTCCACATCTTCTTCATAACTGTCAATTGCGTAAACAATATATTCTACAATATCACTAAACATATTTTGTTGTACTTGTTCTAAAGCTTTAATTCCTTCTTCATAAGAAACTGCATCCAAAATATTTGTAGAAGATTCTCTACGATACATATATTCTGTGATTGTGTCTTCTACAGTTTCAAACATTAACAATTGTGCTTGAACAATTTGTTTGTCTTCAGTTTTCAAGTTTGAATAATTATAAATTTTAGTGTTGTAAGTCATTCTTTTTTCCTCCTTTTGACTTAGGTTTTTCCATTTCCATCTCATCTAATTCAACAGAATAAACACGATTATTTTGTTGCTCTTTAAATATCTGAGCCATCAATTCACTATCATTCTTTGTTGCTTCATATGAATCCAAATATGCATTATCCACTAAATGGAATTTTTTCTTTTGTGTTTTCTCACTTTCCACTAATTCTGTGGCCGTTATCTTTAATGCTGCTTCTTCATTTAGTTCCAAGCTATCTGGAGTCTTATTCAAATCCATCAACAACAGTGTTTCATTAAACAAGATGGGTTCTTCCTCTTTTAATGTTTTCATTTGTTTAAACATAATATTTAAAAATTGTTTTTTCACTTGATCATTAACCAACACTTCTACCGGCTGATCTAAAATATCTTTATAATGCTTTGATGGCACTACGGTTGGTTGTTTTGTGTCTGGATTGATATATGCATAAGTCATACGACTAATATTTTCACAGACTTCTTTGATTTTCATCTTTTGAAATAAATCAAATTGCTTATTCAAATTAATCCACCTCTTTCTAAATTTGTGTAATAAAAAAGAGAAAGCGTAAACTTTCTCAAAAAGAATTATTTAATTTTATTTTCGTAATCTTGTAATTGATGATAAATACCATCTATAAAAACTATTGAATTTTCAGTACGGTACAATAAGAAATATTTCGTTTTATCTAAATTCAATCTTCGATACCCCTTGCTTCGAAGTCTAGAATTCAAACACAATTGAAATGACTCAGCAGAATTACTTAATACGAATTTTCCACTTTCAACAGAATCGATAAAATGATTTGCCGCTTGTTTATTACGCAAGTGAAAAAGAAGGTATTCTACAATAGAATCCATATCTTCTAAAGCATTTTCAGTAAATATTACTTTATAATCCATATTTATTTCTAATGCTATCTATTGCTATATCTGCATCTATTACTTTGCCTTCTCTAGATTGAACTCTAGAAGAAGCAAGTCTATCCAAAAACTCATCTTCTGTCATAATTTTCATTTCTTTTGTTTTATTAAATTTTTTAATTTCAAAAGGAATTCCATCATAAGCAACTGCTTGAGTTAAAAACATACGAATTGCACTCGTTGTATCTGTACCTAATTCCTTAAATAATGCATCCGCCTTAGATTTTAAATCATCATCCACTCTTACTTGAATAGTAGACATACAGCATCACCTCCACATTTAAATTATATGCAATTTCATTGCTATTGTATATAAAAAACATTACTTATTTATCACAATTACATTATTTTGTATCCTCATTATCTTCAAAAAGTAATAAATGTTTTGAAGATATTTTGTAACGAAAAATCCTTCACCTAATGGCGAAGGATTTTACTTTCAACCCAACCATTTATACCCCGCATATTGGTCAGCGGCAAACTTTCAACCCAACCATTTATACCCCGCATATTGGTCAGCGGCAAACTTTCATACTAACTAACTAATTAGCTAGTAATGTACTTCTTTTTACAACTCTATCTTAGCAAGCGTACAAGTGATAGTCAATTTGAATGTTGATTCATATTTTTATACTTACTAATTTCTCATTTACATCTTTAAAAATCACAGGATGATTATCAAAACATTGATAGTTACGTCTTGCAATCATCATAATCTTTTGTGTTGCACCTCTACCTACTTCATCATTATCCAAATGGAAAACAATAATTTGAACATTGGGATTTCTTTCTAAAAAGGCTTTTAATGCTATTGGCATATCAGCTTCAGTCTTTGCCGCTATCTTTTCACAAGCTCCACCTAAAGATAAGTAATTAAAAGACTTGTAATCAATATCCTCCATTTTTAATAGTGTCATATAAGACAATAAATCAATGGCTGCTTCAAAAACATGAAGAACATTGCTTTCTTTATTTTGATAATTAAAGCTAAAAGCCTTATTACTTCCTGTATGTTCTAATTTAAAATCTTTAAATATGTTTCGCTTAAATGCATAAGCTGGCATATCACCATCGTATCCAACAAACACTGCGTTTCGAAAATTTGCTGACTGATAAAGCATCCCTTTAGATATAAAATAATCAACAATTTCTCTATCTATTTTTCGTGTTTCACACAAATAACGAATCACTAAATTATTGCTTTTATCTTTCTCAGGAAGCTCAAATGGTTTAGTTTCTTTTTTATAATAATACGTTACAACTGGATCACTAATATTCATTAAACTTGCTAAATAGTTACACGCTTCTTTAAAATCATATCCTTCTACAGCAATCAAATAATCCAATGCAGTCGTACCACCTACACCTTGCGACCACCAATACCACTTGCCGTTTGAAAAGTGCAATGATTCATGTTCTCTATGATAGTAATCCTTCTTTCCATTTTTTACTAATAGTGAAGGATGATAGTTATTTAAATAATCAAATGCCGATAGTGTCCTAATATTTTCAAGAACCGATTTCCGAATAAACTTTTTGCTCATTTTTCCAACTCCTTTAGTTTAGGTGCCATCATTCCTATACCATTCTGTTTACAAAAGCTTCTTACAGCATTTGGATTTTCTTTGATAGAAAGTTCTTTGTCTTCCGTATAAATAGTTTGTACTTTATACTTTTGATCAACAACATTTGTAAGCCATTCATGCATAAAATGATTCAGCTCTCTAGCACGTATTGAATCTCCATCTACTCTTTCAAAGTATTGAAGCGAATCCTGCTGATAGGTCTGTGGATATAGCATCCTGTTCTTTTTATCAACAGTAAATTCGACATCTGGATCAGCCATCACATCCCCATTTAAAACATAGTTATGAGCCATAGCAAATCGATCATCTCCAATAATTTCGATATTTAAATCCATATAATTAGGTGTTCCATATTTCATATAATATGCACTGTTTGTTAATAATGGATTGGCTATTTTTTCAAACATCTCATAGTTTCTTCTTTCAATTGAATGATCCATAAACCAGGATTGTTTTGGATCAAACTCTTCATTCATAAACGCATCAAAACAAGCACTATGCAAAGCAAATTGATAGACTTCATTATTCTGATACAAATGATCTTGTACTCTATATTCTTTGTTATCTTTTAAAAGATTCAATATTTCTTGATCAATCGTTTCATGAATATCTGAAGTTGTAATATTTGAATCCGACATAACTTCTTTATACTGTTCCATCATGGATGCAATTTTAAGTACTATATCATGATTCAATTCTTCCATTTCTACTGGAGTAATATATTGATTTTCTTTTTCTAGCATATGCAAATTCTCCTTAAACACAGGTTCTATTAATTCAATCATTTCGTGTGCTTTACTCTGAATGTTTACTAAAATAGATTTCAATTCACTGTAATCCTTGTTAGCATAAGACGCGATATAGCCAAATGAATATTCAGAAGTATCAATTCCAAAATGATCACAAATAACAAAAGCCAACGATTCTGCTTCAATTTCTCGTTGGCTTTGATTTTTATCTGTTTCTTTATGAAGTATGCTATGAGCATACTCATGTATTAATGTTTTTGCGGTTTGTAAATCCTCCAAATCTTTATTAATGACAATCTTATCTTTCCTTGGTGAATAATACCCTTTAGCTCCTGTCATAAAACTAAGATCTTCAGTTTCTGTTTTAAATTCAATTGGTATTGTACATACAGACTGAATAGTTTGAATAATTGCTTTCACTTCATTACTAGAACCTGTCAAATCATGCACTAAAGATGGAAGAGGATCTCCTGAAGTTTGTGAAATATCAAAGACAGTCGTTGTCTTAAAATGAGTCAAATTGACTACACGCATTTCCTGAATTGGATTTCCAGACTCGTCTAAAATCACATTTCCATTCTCATCATGTTTATTCATTAATCTATCTTCTTTTGTTGTAACCGGAGCTAGAATCATCAATCCTTTTTCACCCTTATTTACATGACGATTAAAATTTGTCTGCCAGGCACGATAACCAGCTACTAAACTAGCCTCCGGCTTCTGCGACAATATTAATAATGTGTTATTCAAGGAATAACTATGAAACTTGCTTAAACAGGATAGGTACTGTTTAAAAGATTCAGAAGAATAAACATCCCTTACTCCTTGCTCAATCATTGAAAAAGCCTGTTTTGTTTTCTCGTCTTGAGATTTAAATTCTGCCATTACATCACCATCCTTTCTAAATCAGGCAAAAAGAAAAGCACTACCAAAAGGTAATGCTATATTAAATCAATTATCAGTTTCCATTATAATACCTTAACCAATTTATTTAATTATTTTGATACCATTAATAATCATGATATTTCATTTCCTTCATCATCAAAAATAATATATCTCCACACAAACCCTCCTGCATGTTTTTGTTTTCCATTTGCTGCATCTCTAATACTTTTACTGTTGATACCTGTCTTATCAATAGCATCTTTTAGCATATTATATTCAGCAAGTAAATTTCCTTCATCATCATATTGCCTAAGTTTTCTCTTGGAATTACGATTTTTTTCTGCTCCTTTATTCTCTTTTTGTTCTTCTTTTTTTTGCTTGAACGGTTGTATTGGCTTAACCCCACTACATTCAGACACGGATTTCATTAATTTTTCCTTTTTTAGCTCTAACAATTTCTTTTGTACTTCTTTTTCTGAAGTTTCTTTATCAAATAAATCTATATAAAAGTCAAGCTTAGAATCATCGATATTTGTATTATGGGCTAGATAAATATCAAAATCTTCACCTAGAAATTTTCTTGTTTCGTCTAACCATTTATATCCTTTTTTAAATGCATAAAGGATATAATCAGAAAATAATTCTATATCTTTTGGATTAGTAAGTTTTATTCTAACAAACTCACCATTACAATCATTACACAAAGAATCTACATGAGTTAAATCTGAATTTGTACAATTCTCAAATTTTATATCTTTGTTTTTTGTGAATTTCTTATCAACAATCATATAGCTTAGTCTTCCACCATACTTAAACGCAAAAAAATTTAAATATATGTTACATCTAACAATTGACTGATGTTGAGAAAAACGTATGTCTTTTGTATCGAACCCTGCTTCTTTTATTATCTTTTGAACAACTGAACAAAATGCCATAATTTCATCACTAGGATTTTCAACTTTTCTATACCAAGATTTCACAGTATCAGCACCATAGCGTTCAGTCAAAGTTCTTGTATCAACCCCTTTTAAACGAGTCGTTACTGTGCATCCACCAATTTCAAAAGTATTAGTTATTTCATTTTCATAATCATATTTTTTCATTAAAGACTGTTTGTCATTTGCTTTTAATAATTTAGCAAAAATCATTCCACAAGTCTCTGCATCATCTAATGCTCTATGCGCATTTTTATTATCTATCCCGAAAAAATCCGCAACTGTTTGTTGCTTGTAATTGCATAAATCTAATTTTTTCTTTGACAAAGTAAGTGTATCTATATATTTTAGATTTCCATTATATCCCAATCTTTCCAATGTATTCTTTAAAAATGAAATATCAAAACTCGCATTATGTGCTACCAACGGAACATCACCACTTATTGCATTTTTCATAAAATCTATAATTTCTAAATATGCTTGCTCTTCACTTGGTGCATTTAATAACATTTCATCAGTTATATGATTTACTCTAGATGCACTTTGGGGAATATGATTAACAGAATGTATTAATGTACCATACTTGTTACTTATTTGCCCATTTTGATATAACACAGCACCTATTTCAATAATTCTATCATTTGTACGATTTAAACCAGTTGTTTCAATGTCAAAAGCAATATATTCATTTAAATATGATAAATAATCTTTAGTCACATTTTCATGAGTAACAAGCGAATTTTTATCACCTATAATTTCATTTTGTTCTCTTATTAATTTTTTAAAAAAATTATCAAATAATCCCATACTTAAAGTCTCCATCTATAATTAATAGCTAATAACATTATAGGATCTTTTATAGATTATATCCATATGTGTTTGTATTCAATCATTTTATAAAGTCTCCTGTTTTTTCAATATAAAGCAATAATTTATTCAGCAAAGTTACCTTGCCAGAACCATTTATATGCACGCTTTGCTATGATTTTTGTTTCAGCTAGATCAAAACCGCCACCAACGATTGCACCAACTCCAGGAATCATTTTTCCAAGATTTACAACTCCTGTTGTTCCAAATTTAGTAATAAATCTAAATCCTACTTTTTGATTAATCTTTGTCAAAACCTTTCCTGGTATTTTTTTTATAACACCATTTGCCAATTTAATACCTACTTTTATACCAGCTTGCTTTAACGCATTATTTAAAGCAACTCCAGCCAAACATGCATACACAAAGGTTTGCGTTTGATCACTATTTAATTCGTAACCTGCCATATATGCAGTACATGCTATCATTCGCATTTGTACATATATGACACTACTAATATTTGCAGGTATAGCAATTGGCATAACTATAAATCCCCCAAAGCCTGTGACAAATCCAGATGTTGTACATTTTACTATTTGATTATTTAACATCGCTTTGCATGCTTCTTCTTTTGTTGGATATTTATTTAAGTAATCATTAGCCATATCTTCGACACTAGGACTAACCATTGACACTCCGTTTAAACACTTTTCATAGCATGAATCTAACAAATTCATCACATCTTCTTGCTTTATCATTTTTGATTTTTCCATAGACTCTCTCCAAAAACTTCATCCATATATAATTTTTAAATATATGTTAATAAGTTATTGTAATTATTGTAGATAATATTAATATCACCTGCAAGCCAATCATAACATATAACAAAAACTATTATGCAAAAAAAGATTTATCTATGAAATTTATTGATAGATTGTACAAAATTAATAAACTCAAGCATTATTTGATGTATCAATCAATTTAGCTAGAATTACAATTCTCTTATTGTTATCTCTTGTGTCACAAGTAACCAATGTCATTAATCGATCTTCTTTATTTACTGAAACACCAGTCTTATACAATCCTCTGTTAATGGAATCTGATATAAATGCATTAAATGAATTTGTTGAATCCCATTCTGTTTGAGTAAATTCTAAAGAATCATTCAAGTCATTTAAATCAACATTTATTACTCCAAAAATCTGATATGTTCTAGTTTCATCTTCAGTGATAAATTTAAATGTGTCATGCTTTTTATAATAGTTCTGATCTATATAACTCATTAAAGGAGTAAAAATAATGTTATCCCATTTACTAGAATGACCATAGATTACAACATTTTTTGAATCTATATTTCCATCTGCCGATACAAATGGTATTCCTGCATTGGCATATTCTTTGTTGATATTTTTACGAACATAATAATCATTATTTGGAGCTTGTACAATTGGCTCATAAATAATTCGATCATCAAATTCTAAAATACCAACAACATCTTTATTTGTTTTTTTCAATAAAGATAAAGAAAGCTCCTTTTCAGAAGCTTTCTCATTCTCTTTATTTGATTCTTTTTTAGTCGTTTTCGTTTCTACATAATAATCCGAATAGTCATAAGATTTCTTTGCAGTAACCTGATTATAGATAACTCCACCGATCAATCCCACTACAACTAACGCAGCTGCTATTTTTTTATATTTCATACTATCTATACCCCTGTATTTGGAACAACAATACGAGCATTTTCAAAATAATAAATAATTGTATCGATTTCCTCATCTGCCTCTACTTTATAAGCTTTAGACTTATCAGCTAACTGATAAGAAGTAGGTGCTTTAATTTCTTTGAATTCATATTCAT
>ENA-ORUO01003101-ORUO01003101.1-human-gut-metagenome-genome-assembly--contig:-NODE-3101-length-11738-cov-2.252589_pt1 | contig 11738 bp, 9 predicted proteins | sample MGYA00242082_ERZ509215 | MGnify/ENA primary metagenome ERZ509215 (study PRJEB26280, sample SAMEA2338829) | human gut metagenome | biome: human gut; feature: human-associated habitat; material: faeces... | reverse complement strand
CTAACTTACCTGTACCGCTTGCTGCTGACTGTAAACCAGCATCTAAGCCAGATACTCCTTTTGTATAGGAGGAGATTCCTGCATTCAGTGACTTTGTTCCCTTTTTCAGGGCTTTTAATCCTTTATTCAAAGATTCTACACCAGATTCTAACTGTCCACTCTTAGAACTTAATGTATTAAGACCGGATAGAAGCTGCTTTACTCCAGCATTCGCGGAAGATACGCCCTTTGTATATTCTCCTGCTGAAGAAGAAAGAGTTCCCATTCCATCGGATAAAGCTTCACTTCCATCAATCAGCTTATCGGTTGCATCTGTAAGTTTATCCATGCTGTCTTTTAAATCATCTACGTCATTTAAATTGCTTGTATCAATGTCTTTTAATGTTCCTGTTGTTGCCGCTGTTGCTGTTAATGCAAGTTCAAACTTATCTGCCTTCGCTGTAACTTCTACATATTCTGGAATATCTACATCATCTAATTTATCATAAGATGCCAGATTAAGACTGCTCTTTAATCCAGGGAACGCAAGACCTACAACAACATTTTTATCTCCATCACTAATTACTTTACCATTAGTAACTTCGATATTAGAAAATACATCAGAAGAAAGAATCATTCCGGTAACCATAGTAAATGGAGTCTTTACATTATAGTTCTTGCCTTTTACTTTTACCGTTTCATTGGAGTTGTTATAGTAATCAAAGCGTATCTTTACTTCACCACTTTTACCAGCCATATCTTTCGGATCCATCTGCTGTCCGTCAAGATAATAAGTAACTTTCATTGTTACTGGAAGTTCTTCATTGGATTCTCCCTGATAATAAATATCATTTCCTTTAGAATCCCATACAATAGAACCATCTGCATTCTGGGTAAATGTCTCATCACCTTTTACATTCTTGATATTCTCGAGGTTGGAAAAGTCCTCTAATGTATCACTGCTGCTATGATTCTTTAACCAGTCGCTCACAGTAATCTTATCAACGCTTCCGTCTGCATTCGCATTTACATATACCGTCTCTGTCTTATCTTCTTTTTTGGAATCTTTTTTTCCTGCTGCATTGACTGGCATTGCAATTCCTACTGCCATCATGGCACTCATGAGAATAGCAAATGCTCTGGATGTGTGTTTTACAAATCTTTTATTTCTCATCTCTATCACTCCCTAAATTTATGCTCCTGGAATCTTTTGTACAGCATATGACGCTTTGCTTCCATTAGATTCCGGGATTACATATTATTTATAATACAATGTCATTAACTACTGTATCTTTATGATCGTCAATATGGCCCATTCCCTTCGTTGTCTTGCATATCGCCTTATCAAAGATAAGGAACATCGTAGGCAGCAGTGTGAGAACAACGATCATACTGATAATAGCACCTCTTGCCAGCAATGTACAAATAGAACCAATCATATCTACCTGTGAGTAGCAGGCAACACCATAAGTCGCTGCAAATAAACTCAACGCACTCGTTATAATAGAAAGCATATTTGACTTATGAGCAATGCTGATTGCCTCTAACTTATTCTTTCCATTCCTTCGTTCTTTCAAATAACGATTGGTATAAACAATCGCATAGTCTACTGTCGCTCCAAGCTGTATCGTTCCGATAACAATGCTGGCAACAAATGGAAGGCTGACCCCCTGGTAATATGGAACTGCCATATTTACCGCAATCGCAAATTCAATGATGGCTACCAGAATAACTGGCAGGGAGATTGACTTAAATATAATAAGAATAATTACAAAAATCGCTGCGATTGAAGCAATATTTACATTCTGGATATCAATGTTTGTAACATCTTCAAGATCCTTCATAAGTGGTGCTTCACCAATTACCATTGATGTTTTATCATAGTTCTTCGTTATCTTATTAATCTTTGCAATCTGCTTATTTACTTTCGGAGTTGCTGATTCATATTCCGAACAGATAAAAGCCAGTTCATGGTCACCGCTTTGGAGCATACTCTTTACATCTTTTGGAATCATGGATTCTGGTACAGAGGCCCCGACAAGAGAACTCATGCTTATCGTCCATTTAACACCTTCTACATTGTCAATCTCTTTGAGCATATCTCGTTTATCTTTAGAATCCATGTTACTGTCCATCATTACCATATGAATCGTACTCATATTAAAGTCTTTTTTCAATCGGTCTGTCGCCACATTACTTGGCAGGCTGGATGGCATAGACTTTGCGATATCATAATAAATCTTGGTATTATTATTTCCATGTACTGCTGGAAGTAATAATACAAGGAAAACAATCAGCCATACCCAGTGACGCTTGATAATAAAGTTTGATGCACCATCCACACTCTTAATCAGCGGTCTGTGCTTTGTCTTCTCAATCTGCTTATCAAATGCAAGAATCAGTGATGGAAGAATCGTTACACAACAGATTACACCGATAATAACTCCCTTGGCCATAACAATACCAAGATCACGACCTAATGCAAATGTCATAAAGCAAAGAGCCGCAAATCCGGCAACAGTTGTGACGGAACTTCCGACAACCGCTCTAAAGGTACTTGCAATCGCATGCCCCATCGCCCGGTTCTTATCTTCTGTGTACTTCTCTTTATATTCCTCATAACTATTCAGCAGGAAAATGGAATAGTCCATCGTAACTCCAAGCTGTAATACGGCCGTCAGTGCCTTTGTAATATAGGAAACCTGCCCTAAGAACACGTTACTTCCTAAGTTATAAATAATTGCAATTCCGATACTTAATAAGAAAAACACTGGTACTAAGAAAGATTCTGTCGTAAACTCAAGTACCAGGAATGACAATACAGCGGCAATCACAACGTAAACTGGCAGCTCGTCAAGTGCAACATCTTTAATATCATTAACTACACCTGACATACCACTGATAAAGCATTGCTTATTCGCAAGCTTTCTCATCTCGGCAACTGCATTCATAGATTCATCGGATGATGTCGTATTATCGAAAAGTACGATCATCATCGTGGCATTGCCTTTAAAGAAACCTTCTCTTAACTTTTTCGGAATCATCTGTACTGGAAGATTTAAATCAGCAACATCATCATACCAGAGAACATCCTTTACATGATCGACTGCCTCAAACTTCTTCTCAAGCTTCTGCACATCTTTCAGTTCCATATTCTCGACAACAACCATCGAGAACGCTCCCATTCCATACTCATCTACCATAATATCCTGACCTTTTACCGTTTCAAGCGTATCTGGCAGATAACTAAGTAAATCATAGTTAACTCTTGTCGTTACCATTCCTATTAAGGAAGGTATCAGTAACAAAAATCCAATAAGCAAAATCAGAAATTTATGTTTCGCAATCTGCTTACCCATCTTGATTAACAAATTCATCATCCCCTCTTTATTTATTTTCTTTTCCTAACCAACATTATATGCAAAAAATGACCATCGGTCAACACTGAGTAACGCACAATTTTCCTCAATAAGCGAAACTGAATTTTGGTCATTTTTACGCTATTGACTTTTGGTCATTTTTGTTGCATAATGTACCCAAATACATTCAACATCGTTTAAGGTGGTGTTACTATGGGAAAAGTTGAGACAAATAAAAAACAAAAGAATACAACATTATTGCAGACCTCTTTTGAACTGTTTACCGAAAAGGGGTTTACTAAAACAACCATTTCCGACATTGTAAACCGTGCAGGTCTCGCAAAAGGAACTTTCTATTTATATTTTAAAGATAAATATGATTTAAGAGACAGGCTTGTAACATATAAAACAAGCCAGCTTTTTGGGAATGCACATACGGCTTTAATAGAACAGAATATTCAGGGTTTTGAAAACCAGATGTTTTTCGTCATTGATCATATTATAGACCGATTAGAAAAGGAACCGAAGCTTCTTCAGTTCATCTCTAAGAATCTTTCCTGGGGAATCTTTAAAAATGCTTTTGAGAAAACGGTTCCGGAAAATTCCCGACAATTTTATGATTACTATCAGGATATGCTGACACAGAATCATATCTCCTGCGAAAATCAGGAATTAATGCTCTTTACAATCTTAGAGCTGGTAGGTTCTACTTGCTATAGCTGCATCTTATATCAGCAGCCAGTATCCATGGAAGAATATCTTCCTTATTTACATCAGACAATCCGACAAATATTTATAACTTTCACAAAACCGATGGCTGATTAGTTGGGAGTAATTTGGGGATGAGAGACTTCCGATTTCAACCTCAAATCTTTCCCATGCACTATTTAATTTAAAAATCCAGCCAAAGACAGCCCTCGAAGAGAAAAGCGCCTCTATATTTGTGGCCTCGGAGCAAGGTTTGGATGCGAGCGCATAAGCGAACATCCAAACCGCCGCGACTAAAGTCACAAATATAGAGGCACTTCTCTCTTCGAGGGCGTCTGTTTTGCCTAATAAATTAAATAGTCCATCCTCCTATCATGGGATTCGGACGGTACTTTTTCCACGATTTGAAAGTCATACCCCAATGCCGCTGTTATAATCTCCTCATGGGATGCGAGATATTTATCGTAGAATCCACCGCCGTATCCAAGACGATTTCCGTTTTTATCAAAGGCAAGTCCTGGGACAAGCATAAAGCCTGGAGTTGTGATTCTGTCTTTTTCTTCTCCTGCTGGCTCAAGGATACCAAATGCTCCGGGAACACAGTCAGATAGCGCAGTGATTTCGTAAAAATGCATGATTTCTCCTTGTACTTTTGGAACGGCAACATGCTTTCCATAAGAAAGACACCAGCTAATGATGTCTGCGGTTTCTAATTCATTCCGGCAGGCGATATAGGCATATATCCAGTCTGCATTCATAAATTCCGGCAGTTCTTTTAATTTTGACAGGCAGTTTGCTGCGGCATGTTTTTTTTCTTCATCTGTCAATGCATTTCGTCTTGCTTTCATATCACACCGCAGATTCTTTTTTAATTCTAAAGCTTCTTCTGGCATTTTAGTTTTTATCCAGCTTCTTTCCATATTTCTCACCAAGATTTTCGATACTTCCGTCTTTATTCTGAATGTCAATTCGGTTCAAAGAACCACGCAAGTTTTTGCGGATGGCAGCAAGGTAAGCTTTGCGGAGTTTTTTCTGCTCTGCTTCTTCTGCTTTGGTAAGTCCTACAGATTTGGATTTATGGTATAGTTCATTAATTCTATCAATATCAATATTATTCATAAAATTTCCTCCTTTTTAATCCGATATACTCTCGGAATCTTCTCACAAAATCAAGTACAAGAAAGACTCCGAGAGTACATTCCGTTGTATTATACACAATGGTCCTACGTTTGTAAACACAGAAATATCTTTGTAAGTAAATGCAGTCAAGCTTTGTCTCGTTGCTGGCTGTACTTAATTCTGTGTGAGAATCTTCTCTGCAATAGCTTCTGCAGTTTTAATACCATCCATAGCTGCAGAAGTGATTCCTCCCGCATAACCTGCTCCTTCTCCACATGGAAAAAGACCTTGTATGTTACTTTCAAACTGTTTATTTCTTTCCATACGAAGTGGTGAAGATGTTCTTGTCTCTACTCCGGAAAAAACCGTATCTTCTGCATCGTAGCCTTTGATTTTATGCCCGAAGGCTCTCATTCCTTCTTCGAGGGATGCACAGACATAATCTGGCAGACATTCGTGTAAGTTTGCGAACTGCCATTCTCCTTTTATGGACGGAGTAACGTTTCCAAGTTTTGTGGACATCTGATTTTTCAGAAAGTCTCCAAAAAGCTGTACCGGAATCTTTCCATTTCCGATTTTATAAGCAAGTTCCTCATATTTACGCTGAAATTCCAATCCTGCTAATGGACTATCTGATGGGAAATCATCTGGCGTCACTGTAGTAATCAATGCAGTATTAGAATTATGTCCTGCCCGGTCATGGTAACTCATTCCATTGACGCAAAGCCGACCTTTTTCTGAAGAAGAATTTACAACATAACCGCCAGGACACATGCAGAACGAATAAATTCCTCTGCCAGTGCCTTTGCACTGATGCGTCAGTTTATAGCTTGCTGTTGGAACTTCCTCTGGATATCCCTCTCCATACTGACTTTCATTAATCAAATGTGCCAGATGTTCCACACGCACACCAATCGCAAATGCTTTCGGATTCATAGAAAGTTCCCTTTCATGAAGCATATAAAAAGTATCTCTTGCACTGTGACCGATTGCAAAAATAACATTGCGGCAAGGGTATTCCGCTTGCACTCCTTCTTTTTCAAGAATAAGTCCTGTTAGCTGTTTGTCCTGCATCAAAAGATTTTTTTCTGCTTCAGCTCTCTCTCTTTCTGCCACAGAACCACTGATTTTTTCACATAAGATATCACAGACTTTCGTGCGGAAATGTACCTCCCCGCCAAGACTTTCTATTTCTTTTCGAATTGATGCCACCACATCTTTTAAAATATCTGTACCAATATGTGGTTTAGCTTCATAAAGGATTTCTTCTGGTGCACCATGTTTGACAAATTCTTTTAAAACAAAATGGTTACGTCCAAATTTATCCTTGACTAAGGTATTTAACTTGCCGTCAGAAAATGTTCCTGCACCGCCCTCGCCAAACTGTACATTAGACTCTTCATCAAGTTCTCCACTTTCAAAGAAATGCTCGACAATCTCCGAACGTTTTTCCACGCAGTCTCCCCGCTCAAATACAATGGGGGCAAATCCTGCTCTCGCAAGAACTAAGGCTGCAAAAAGTCCTGCTGGTCCCATACCGACAATAACTGCCCTGTCTATTGTCGAAACTTCTGTCGAGCTTGCTCCTGATCCATCTTTCTTATTATATGGAAATCTATACTTCACTACAGTAGAACGTGTCCATTTACTTTTTTTGGCTGAAAGAAGCTTTTTTTCATTTTCAAACTCTGCATCAATTGTATACACATAAAAAAGCTGTGGCTTCTTTCTTGCATCCACAGACTTTCTTACAATCCGCCATGAGACAGGTCTTTTCCCATGCGCCTGATGAATAATCTCTTCAAAAAGTTCTTCTCTGGTATGTCCCACCTTTAATTTCAACTGTGAAATTCGTATCATCTTCTTCGGTTCCTTTCTGAAATACCATCGTTTTCTTCCATCGTATGCCGGTCATCCTTAAAAAGCTCCTGATTTCTCTTGACAATCGCTCTTCCTGCTACTGTACCACTCGAAAATGCCCATTGAAGATTATAGCCTCCACAGGTGCCGTCAACATCCGCTACTTCTCCTGCAAAAAATAGTCCGGGCTGAAAATCTGACTCTAAATTACAGGTTAATTCTGTAAGAGAAATACCGCCTCTTGTTACCTGCGCTTTTTCATATCCCATATAACCATTAATCCGCAAAGGAAAATGACTTACCGCCATGACAAGGGCATTCCATTCTTCTTCCTTCAATGTTCCAGCTAAAGTTTCTTCTCTTAACCCTGCCTCTCTTAAAATAACCGGGCAAAGTTTTGCAGGAAATAGTCCTTTTACAAAAGAAAGCATGTCTCTTTTTTTATGATTTTGTGCAAGCACCAAAAACAGGCGAAGCTTCTCCTTGGAAGAAAGTTCCGGCATAAAGTCAAAGTATAAAGCTACCTTCTTTTTCTCCTCTAAAGCGGTGATCGCAAAACGGCTTAACTGGAAAATAGCCACACCAGAAATACCATAGTCTGTCCATTGAAGTTCGCCAGTTTCTTTTTTTACCGGCTCTCCATCAATTTCTAATGTGATTTCTGCCTGATTCCGAACCCCGCTTACCTTTTTTAAAAACGGAGCAGATGACTTCAATGCTGTAAGTGCGGGCAATGGTTTTATAATCTCATGTCCAAATACTTTAGCAAATGCATATCCGCTGCCATCACAGCCAAACTTCGGCCCCGCAAATCCCCCGGTTGTGATAAGGAGACTCTGACAGCGATAAACCTTTTCTATTTTCTCACCATTCCCCTGCTTCCCTGTACTCTGTTCTGACTGACCGAGCGGTTCTTTTGCCTTTATCAAAAAAACATCCTCTTTCTTTTGAACATTGTATACCTCCGAAAAAGGAACAAATGTAATAGACGGATTTGATAATATTTCTGTCTCAAAAGCTTCCCTCACACTTGCCGCCTGCTCACTGTATGGGTACACATAGCCATTCTTATCTTTTGTATAGATTCCAAGACTCTGAAACAACTCCATAGCCTCTTTTTGTCCAAACACAGACAATACGTTCTGTACCTTCTCTGGACAGTCACTTCGATAATATTTTGGCTTTTGTGCAAAGTTTGTGAGATTACATTTGCCATTTCCAGTGACCAGAATCTTTCTTCCCATCTGGTTTTGGCGATCAAGAAGGAGTACTTTTTGTTTTTCTTTTCCGCAGGCAAGTGCGGCTGTCATTCCGGCTGCTCCAGCTCCGACAATAATGGTATCCCATACTGTGGAATCCTGAATTAATTTTTCTGGTAATATCCTGTCCTTTTCCACAGTACTTTTTTGTATTTGTTTCGCCATCCTCTGATTGTGCCTTTTCTCTGTTTTTATTCTGTTCTTTGACAGACTGATATTGTTCTGTGTTTTCGCTTTATTATTTAACTGGCCGGCACTTTCCTGCTCTCTGATTCTGCCTTTTCCCTCTTTAGCATTTGTGAAACTTTTTCTGCTATTCCCCTGAGTTTTTCCCCTGCCTTTTATTTGTCTCAAGCTTCCATCTCCCGAATATAACCACAGTTTTTAAGAATCTCTTCCTGCTTTGCTTCCATCACTTTTCGTTCCTCATCAACCATATGGTCATATCCCATAAGGTGAAGCATACTGTGTGCAACTAAAAATGCCAGCTCTCTTGTATTGGAATGACCGTAAGCTTTCGCCTGTTCCTTTACTTTATCCATGGAAATAATAACATCTCCAAGAATCAGCTCGCCAGTCTCAGGATGAAAAGCATCCGGATCTCTTTCTTCTATATCAGAGAAATCTCCCGGCACCGGATAATCTGCCATCGGAAAAGAAAGAACATCTGTCGGACGGTCAATCTGGCGATGTTCCTTATTAATCTCATGAATCTCCTCATTATCTGTTAAGAGCACATATACCTGTGCTTCATACGGACATTTTTCATAATCTAAGGCTGCCTCTATCACATTTTTAATAACGGTTTCATAATCCGGTAAAACCACTTCCGGATATACATTCTCTATTTCAAATGTCATTTTTTCTCCTGCTTTCCTGTTGTTCTCTGCTTTCTCTTTTGTCTTGTTTCTTTCTTTTTGTCATATTCATCGTATGCGGTAACAATTTTCTGAACAAGCGGATGACGCACAACATCCTTACTCGTCAGATTACACACGCCAATTTCATCAATATTTTTAAGCACATGAAGCGCATCATCAAGACCTGAACGAGTACCTGACGGCAGGTCTTTCTGCGTAAGGTCACCGGTAATAATTGCCTTTGACCCAAAGCCAATACGGGTAAGGAACATCTTCATCTGTGCCGGTGTCGTATTCTGCGCTTCATCTAACACAACAAATGCATTATCTAACGTTCTTCCTCTCATATAAGCAAGAGGTGCCACTTCTATTAATCCCTTTTCCATGTTTTTAGCAAAAGTATCCGCACCCATAATTTCGTAAAGCGCATCGTAAAGAGGCCGTAAGTACGGATCCACTTTACTTTGAAGGTCACCCGGAAGAAATCCCAGCTTCTCCCCGGCTTCAATCGCCGGACGAGTCAGGATAATACGATTCACTTCATTTGCCTTAAATGCCGTAATTGCCTTTGCCATTGCCAGATAGGTCTTTCCAGTTCCGGCAGGACCGACACCAAATACGATCATCTTATCCGTGATCATATCAACATATTTCTTCTGTCCCATCGTTTTAGGCTTAATCGGTTTCCCCATGATCGTATGACAGATTACATCACTATCTAACTGGGTAACTGCAGATTCCTCATTCGTCATAGAAAGAGAAAGTGTATAATTAATATTCTGCTCTGTAATATCATTCCCTCTCTGCGATAATAAAAGGAGCTGCTCTATCACATGTTTTGCTCTATCGCAATCCTTCTCTCCTCCAATTAACTTCAACTTGTCATCTCTAAAAATAATCGTTACATGCAATGTCTTCTCAATCTTTTTCATGTTGGCATCAAATTGACCAAAAACATTACTTGCATGTTCCGCTGGAAAAGGGAATTCCTGTTCTGCTATATTCATTCTTTGTCTGATTTTCCTTTCTTGTCAATATATTTTCAAAATCCCACTATATGATTTGTAATTGAACTTACTGCTAAAATTATCTGTTTAAAACGGCAGGCTCTTGTTTTATATCCTTTTCCCCGTCTAATGTTGAGGGAATCTCCTGAACTTTACCTACACGTTCTTTTATTTTGATAATTCCCTTTGCAGTACACTCATTTTTATCACTGTCTATTCTAACATTATTTTTCAGGATTACCACCCCTTTTCTCTCATATTCTTTCAAAAAGAGAAAAAGATGCTTCCTTGCCTCCTTCTTTGCCTGGGACACACTATAACTTTCTTTTGAAATCTGACACTGCGCCTTTGTTATAACAAAAAGAGAAACCGGTAGATAAAACTGTGGTCCGATATGCAGCAAAATTTCTCTGGACTGTTCATCATACTCTGCATATGCTGTTTTACGTTCCGGCATTTTAATCGTATAACCATTTATCAAAAAGCGATAACTTTTTTCTGTCTTTCCAGTATAATTTTTTTTATAATAAATTAATGGAAAACAATCTTCATATTTTATTTTTGAAATTGCATAAACATCTCCCTGTGCCCTTACCAATGTTTCCTCTGCAATTTCTCCCGCATCATCTTTAATCTCTACAATCCCTGAAATAAGTACATCCCCCGGCTTTACTTTATCGCCCTTTTTCACCTTTGCACTTCCGCTTCTTACAAGAATACTGGAAATCCTTCCTTTCTTTGAAGCAATAAGATTACATGGTGATTCCTGCATTTCTCCCTCCTTTTGATCACGTTTATCTAAAGTTTCTTTCACTCTGACTCTTAAAAGTGTTCCCTTTCTTTCACAGGAAACCCATGCTATGTCTTCAAAATCCTTTCGAATCTGCTCCTCTAATCGTGCACACGAAAACCCTGAAATCTTTGTCCCACTACGAACTCCTTTTTTCTCAAGATAATCAAGAAGCTCTTCCTCTGAATGTCCATAACTTCCTGTCACCTGCACCTGCCATATAAAACAGGACATAACAATAAAAATAGCTGTACAAAACAAAAGTGCCAACGCAAAGCACTTTCTTTTTTTATATCTGCAGAACAAATACGGGATTCCTTTTTTCTGTATACACCGAAATGTACTTCCCGTTTTTTCTGATATTTCCTGAAGTTCTTTATATCCTCCTCTGCTTATGTAAAAAATATAATGCTTTCCCTCTCTTTTAATATTCCACAAAAGAATCTGCTTTGCTGCGCAGAGATTTAAAAAACGTTCCTGATTCATCCCACTTAAAACAATCCGGCAATATCCCGACAGAAAATGAAATAACGAAAAGAGCATCTTCTTCTCCCTTCAAAAATGAATTGAATGAATATGACCTGTAATCTTCATATCAACATCGGTAAAATATTCAATTAAAAGACCTTCTCCCTCAATAATTATCTTACATTTATAGCAGTTCAACACAATCTTTTTATCACTGAAATCACCCAGACTCCCATAATTTTCTATACTGATTTCTTTGGCTCCATTTACCAAACAGACAAAAGGTCTCTTCCTTTCCAGCATAAAATCACACCATGTATTTTTTATAT